>Ga0190360_1000402_pt1 | contig 24737 bp, 23 predicted proteins | sample 48721834_MG_FD_161271 | JGI IMG/M metagenome (GOLD analysis project Ga0190360, IMG submission 161271) | Hydrothermal vent microbial mat bacterial communities from Southern Trench, Guaymas Basin, Mexico - 4872-18-3-4_MG | ecosystem: Environmental > Aquatic > Marine > Hydrothermal vents >... | reverse complement strand
ATTTATAGTTCTTTCAATTATTTTGAATATTTCAGGATTATCTAAATCTTTTCTGACTAAAACGGTTATTTCTCCCGTTAAATCCTCTAAAGTAAAAATAATATTACCATTTTTAGTGTGATGGATGTTATTTACCAGACCTATTGCTGAAACCTCCGTTGTTCCCCTTAGTGATAGGATATTCTTTATATTCATGGAAGATTTGACATCTTGGCGCTTTTGCATTAAAGAAAGAAGTTTCTTAAATTTATCTAAAGTTAAGGCATAAAAATCCTCGTAATCACCCGTGGTATAGAGCTTTCCTGTTGGATCTGAGATGATTTTATAATCGTGGTCGTACTCTTTTGCTACGGGAGAAAAATGCGTTTTAGAACCAGAAGATTCAAAAGATTTTTCTTGAATGCTTTTTAAGATCTGAGACCTTTTTTTTTCTTTAATAGCATGTTGTTCTTGAGGAAATCTTGTCTGGGGGATCGATTCTCCTAAAAGATTACTTGTTATTTTGGTTTTAGAAGTAGTAAGTATTCGAGATGTCCTTGATCCTTTTTTTAGATCTACATTTTGGCTCTCTTGTACATCATATAATTTTAGTTTTTCCTTGTAGAACGTGATTCTTTTTAGAATTTTTAATAACTCAGTTGAGTTTGTTTTTAATAGAATGTCTTCAGTGATGTGTGATTTAAAGGAAGGTAAAATGGCTAAATCTTTTAGTATTTTATTGAGACTATCTTGAGGGTTTTCTAATTGAGCAATTGCATCGAGAGATTTGGGAGTTATGTTAATCCCAGAATCTACCAATCTAAATAATATTTTCTTCTTGATTTCAAGTACTTCGTTAAGCAAGGTTATTTCTCGAAAATTTTAAATGTATTTTTTTTAAAAACCTTAGTGAATAAAATTTTTATTATTAAGGAATAAACAATTTATTTTTAAATCATGGAGACTCTTATTTTTTTATTTTTTCTTTCTTTAGAAATTATTTAGACTCCCAATTCTTTAATTCTAGGAAAATTATCCTATTAATAATTTAGTTTATTACTTTTAAGAGTAATTTGAATCATATATCAATTTTAAATTGAAAATTTAGATTTTGATCATGAGGTTATCATGACATTGATGAGTAATGAAATGAAAGAATACTTTGAGACAATTCAAGAACAAGTAAATAAATGTTATGAAATTGCAGAAAAAGCCCGTCAATTAGGTTATGACCCAGAATTGTATGTAGAATCTCCTCAAGCAAGAGATTTAGGAGGGAGAGTCGAAAAGCTAGTCGGGCCTGAAGGTGTGGCAGAAGTAATTAGAAATTTAAAAAAAGAAGGAAAATCTGATAATGAGATTGTATTTCAAGTAGTTACAGATATTTTAGAGAAGAAATTAGGAAACATTGAAAACTTGGAAGAACGAGTAGAGAGAGCCATTAGAACAGGTTTAGCAATAAAAACGATGGGCGTTGTTAGTGCTCCCTTAGAAGGAATTTCTAAAATAGCAATAAGAACGGATCATCAAGGAAATAAATATTTATCACTTTATTTTGCTGGACCAATTAGGGCTGCTGGAGGTACTACAGCCGCTTTATGCGTTCTAATCGCAGATTACGTTAGAGAAAAATCAAACATTCCAAAATATGAGGCAACAGAAGCAGAAATTGGTCGATTCGTGGAAGAAGTAAAATTATACGATAGAAGAGTCCATCTTCAATATCCTTCATCTAATGATGAAATAAGATTTGCCGTCTCACATCTTCCAGTTGAAATAAATGGCGATTCTACGGAAGATGAAGAAGTATCTGCTTTTAGAAACTTACCTCGAATTGAAACGAATAAAATTAGGGGGGGTGCTTGCTTAGTATTAAATGATGGGATCTTACTTAAAGCCCCAAAACTCCTTAATATAGCAAAAAAAATGAATCTAAAGGGTTGGGATTGGTTAGATGAATTGAAAAATATTGCATTAAAAGGAAGCAATAAAACCGGAGAAAATGATGAGAGTGCCAACCCTAATGAGAAAAAAATAGTCCCAAATTCTAAATTTGTATCCGATATCATTGCAGGTCGTCCAGTATTCAGCCATCCTTCAAGAATTGGGGGGCATAGGATTCGATATGGAAGATCTAGAAATACTGGTTTAGCAGCAGCAGGATTGCACCCAGCAACCATGGCAATCCTCGATAATTTCATCGCAATAGGAACTCAACTTAGAATAGAAAGACCTGGAAAGAGTGCCAGTATATGTCCTGTTAGCACAATAGAGCCTCCAATCGTAAAATTGAAAAATGGAAATGTTGTAAGGGTTAGAAGCGTTGAAATGGCAAGAAAAATTTTCAATCAAGTAGAAGAGATCCTTTTTTTGGGAGATATATTATTAGGATTTGGAGAGTTTGCAGAGAATAATCATTTCTTAATCCCTTCAGGTTATGTGGAAGAATGGTGGAAATTGGATCTAAAAAAAGCAATGGAACAACGAGAAATAAAGGATCTCAAATTAGAGCGATACATTAAAGATCCATTCAAACACGTTCCAACGGGAAGAGAAGCTATAGAAATTTCTAAATCATTGAACATTCCATTACATCCAAGATACACCGATCATTGGGGAAATGTATCATTAGAAGAACTTGAACTTCTTAGAAATGCCATGATGAAAAATTTTGACAAGAAAAATGAAAAAATTTATTTAAAAAATGAAACAAGCATTAAAAATATCCTAGAAAAAGCATTTGTTGAGCATGTTATCGAAGAAAATCTGATCAAGTTTGATGTTCGCAAGGAATTCATCCTAATTAACATTTTTGGACTTAAAGAAAAAAACAAGATAAACTTACGAGATATAAAAGATCAATTCAATTATTTCAGGAAAATCGGAGGGATCACGGTTCGAAACAAGGCACCTTACTACATGGGCACCAGAATGGGGAGACCGGAAAAATCAGAGAGAAAAAGCATGAAGGGCGTGCACGTGCTTTTTCCATTGAGCGAAAAAGTAGGAAATTCACGTTCGGTGAAAAAAGCTTTAGAACTTGGTAAGATCAAGATTGATGTTTGCAGAAAACAGTGCCCAAATTGCGGGCAAATAACCATATTCAATAAATGTCCGAAATGTGGAACACATACCGAAATTAAAAAAATATGTGAAAGATGCAAGAAATTGTTTCCGAAAGATGAAATTCGCTGTCCTAATTGTGGAGAAGAACTAAAATTTTCAAGCGAAGCTACTTTTAATTTTAAGAATTATCTTAGTGCTGTTTTAAAAAGGTTAAATGTTTCCTTACCAGAAAAGTTCAAGGGTATTTATGGCTTGACAAATCAATTCAAGATTCCAGAACCGATTGAAAAAGGGATTTTTAGGGCAAAAAATGGGTTAATGGTTTATAAGACTGCTGAGATTAGGTATGATGCCACGGACATTCCGCTCACTCATTTCAAACCTAAAGAAATAGGCACATCAGTTCAATTACTTAGAAAATTAGGATATCATAAAGATTATCTTGGAAATGAATTAATAAATGATAATCAAATTGTAGAACTAAAGGTTCAGGATGTCGTGCTTTCAGATGATTGTGCAAAATATTTCATGAGATTGGCCAAATTTTTAGATGAGGAATTAGAACTTTTTTATGGATTGGAACGATTTTATAACATATCAAAAAAAGAAGACTTGATCGGTCAATTAATAGTTGGGTTGGCACCTCATACTAGTGCTGGAATAGTCGGAAGAATTATTGGGTTTACACCAGCAAGATCGATTTATGCCCATCCATTTTGGCATGCTGCAAAGCGACGTAACTGCGATGGGGACGAAGATGGTGTAATGTTACTCCTCGATCCGTTGCTAAATTTTTCTCGCTATTACTTACCAAGTAAAATTGGGGGTAGAATGGATGCCACGTTAGTTATTTCAACAAAATTAGATCCTACTGAAATAGATACTGAAGCGCATAATGTAGATACCATGTTTGAATATCCGTTGGAGTTTTATGAATTGACACAGAAATATGTCTCGGTAAATGAAGTTGAGAATATTATGGAATTAGTTAAGAAAAAGCTTGGGTCACCTGAACAATATGAAAAGATAGGTTTTAATATCCCGACCAGAAATATCAATGAAGGTCCAACTACTACTGCCTATAAAACTTATGAAAACATGGAAGATAAAATAGAAGCTCAATTACATTTGGCTAAAATAATTAAAGCAGTCGATGCTAAAAAGGTAGCAGAAAAGATATTATCAACGCACTTTAACCCCGATATTTTAGGAAATTTGAGGAAATTTTGCGTTCAAGAATTTAGGTGCATCAAGTGCAATACCAAATTCAGGCGTCCTCCTCTTTCTAACTCAGGAAAATGTCCCAAGTGTAATAACAGAGTAATATTAACCGTAAATAGGGGAGGAATAGAAAAATATATTCCTCGAGCTGTTAAATTATGTAAAGATTTTAACATGGATGGTTATACAATACAAAAGGTAGAGTTAATTTCAGAATACGTGGAAAGCTTAACCAATAATCCTAAAGTCAAGCAACAGAAATTATCTGATTTCTTTTAACTCGAAAAATGTCAGAATCGATTTCTCTTATTACTTTCTCGCATATATTTAAAACGGAATGTAAATTTTCTGGATTACATTTTTCTGGCGTGTCTCTAAGAGAATGTATGTATTTGGAATCTTTCTTAGAATGAAAACACGCTACTTGAAATTTGGATCTTGTTTTTCTAGCAAATGAACGGAATATTTTATGATCCGTTTTTGGATTTAATATTGAAGTATGTTTTGTTAATTTCACATTTAATTTTTTTGCAATTTTTTCTATTTTTTCATTTAAATTATTACTATATTTATCTTTTCCAATTAACTTTTTTTTCTCTATTAAACCGATGTAAGTTCCTATCATATCTAAATTAATGTTAAATGAATTATCCAAATCATATTTTTCTAAAAAATAATTCTTATACTGCTTGCAAAACTTTTTAGCTCCTATTAAACCCCATTCCTCCGAACTCGTAAATACAATTATAACATCAGTATTATTGAGTGGATTAAAATATAATTTTTTTGAAAGCTCGATCAAAATAGCAACTCCACTTGCATTATCTATGGAACCTTTGGATTTATCTGTATTATAAATCATTAAAAATATTATAAATATAATTACAAACTCAATTAGTGTAGTGGTAATCACTAGATTTGTGACATCGGGATTAAGAGAAGGATTAAAGTAGACATCATGTAAGATCCAAATTGATAATGATATCGTTATCATAAAATAAGGTATAATTATAATTCTAAAGATGAAAAATAGAACTGATTGGATTTTATAAGGAATAATTGCAGAAAAAGTATCATAATGAGCCGTAATTATTGTAACCTGTCCCTTTTTAATATTTTTTTTCATGGGTATTTCTAATACTAAATTTTTAGAAGTTTCTTTTTTAACAAATGAGATATTTCTAGCTCTTTTAAATAAATATTTTACTGAAAAGTAAATAGCAATCACGATGATTAATTTAAAGAGAAGTAAATAAGTAAATATGATTAGATATGCAATTCTCATTAATATCCTTCGAATGCCAATGTAAGTAAAATATTGGATTTTCGGTTCAAATCCCTCTTTGGATAACTCATTATGAATATACAAAATTGCTTTAGTTTCGCCAGTTGATCCTGCTGCTCTATTGAATGCTAGAGCGTGAATATGTTTCATTATTGCATTAGGACCCTCTAAATCCTGCTTTAAAATTGCGTTCACTTTTTTAATCCAACTAAAAATTAGATATATTATTTATCTATATATTTTATTTTATCGTAAACTATTAAATTTAATTATTATTACTTCATAAAAAACTCAATCTTTTTAAAATCGATTTATAAGATTGATAAATTAATGAAAAAAAGAAATTCAAAAAAAAATCATTGATTTTTTTTTTTTATATAGAAAGAATTATTTTAAAAAGTAAAACATAAAAATATTTAATGTTAATTAATTATAAAATAAAAAATTTTGAATAAAACTCAGTTTTTCATATAGTGAAATTATTTTTTTAAATAATTTTTTATCGTCTGTTTCCTAATGATATAAAAAGGAAAAATAAGCTTTCAGAGATTTTTAACAAAATAAAATTTTTATATTCTAACTCATTAAATTATCAAGAAACTATCAAAGCAATACAATTTATTTAATAAAAAGAATGTAGCATGCAGGGGTAGCCAAGCTTGGTCTACGGCGCAAGACTGAGGCTCTTGTGGCAAAGGCCTTCGAGGGTTCAAAATTTTGAGACTTTTTGTCTCGATTTGAAAATCCCTCCTCCTGCATCATTTAAATAATTAACAAATCTATTTAACATTAAAAATCTAGAATTCATCATATTTTTTTTTAAGAATCATTTCTCACATTCGATCATTCTTAAGTACTTTTTTTGCCATTAGGTAAAATTGAAAGGGAAATTCAACCCAAAATTTAATTATTTATTTTTCTGAAAAAAAAAATTTTTATTATAATAATTGTAATAACTAATAAAAATAATTAGATTCAACTAAATTTACATAGAAGAATTTAAAAAAGGTTGATAACGATTGTCAATAGACACCAAGAAGTTAAATGCACTTCTGAAATTTTATAAACATAATTTGGGTAAAGATCTAATAGCAGTTCTTGTCGTGAATAGAGATGGATTGGTAATTGACGCTCTCGGTAGTTCGGATGCCAATAATATCGATGAAGAAATCATTGGTGGCGTCAGCGCTTTAGTAGAACCCGTATTAAAAAGGATAAATCAAGAATTTAGTTCTGGCAATTTTGGAACGGGAACTTTTGATACGGAGGACTATAGATTGATTTTTTGTGAAGCAGGACCAGATGCAATACTAGTCTCCATTCTTGATGCCATGGCTGGAGTTGATCCCGTCATCCCTTATTCTTATCTCGCTGCTGAAAAAATAGCACGCATTTTTGATGGAAGACCGGTGAGTCCAGTGATTCCAAAATTGATTAGTCCCGAAGAAGCTCGAAATGTCAATAGGAAAGTCGATACTTTGCAAAAAATTAAAATTAAATCGGGAGAATACGCTTATAAATTAATTTTGGGAGGAGATGGGGGCGTGGGAAAGACATCCATGGTTCATAGATTCGTTGAAAATACGTTTGCCAAAGATTATAAGAGCACGATTGGAACTTCAATATTTAAAAAAGAATGTGATTTTGAGGGGTTAAAAAGTTCAGTTAGATTTGTTATATGGGATTTAGCGGGACAAGTACAATTTAAACGTGTCAGGCAATCATATTTAGCCAACGCTGAAGCGGGCATTCTAGTTTATGATGTTACAAATCAAGAATCGTTCGATAACATAAAGAAATGGTATGAAGAAGTGATCAGCGCATCTCCTGGAATTTCCTTAATCTTGGTCGGAAATAAAATCGATTTATTGGATCAAAGAGTGGTTCCGAGAGAAAAAGCAGAATCTTTAGCGGAAGAATTAGGTTTATCATACATAGAAACTTCAGCCAAAACTGGAGAAAACATAAATGATGCCTTTCGAATGTTGGCCTTGCAGATTATTAATAAATACATCACTACAGAAGTAATTTAGAGCCTCTGGGGGGATTTGTTCAACGGAGAAGAAATTTCTCAACGTTTTCGAACCCCCGACCTACAGATGTTCCGAATCTGCATACGAATCTTTCGCATTCTATTATATTTTAAAGAAGAATGTTGCTCTACCGCTAAGCTACAGAGGCTCAGTTTTTATCTATAATGAATAAATTCTTGAATAGTTAAAAATTTTTTTAATGAGATTTTCTAACATGAGAGTTCAAGAACTTGGAGAAACACAATTAATAAAGATCATTGAAAAGAAGGTGCTTGAAAAAACAAGTAAACCTTTAATTAGAGATGATGCCTTCATATTTGAACAAATCTTGGAAACCCCAGAAGAAGTTTTAATCCTCAATACTGACATGTTTGTATCTACCACGGATGCTCCAACACAAATGTCTACATTTCAAATGGGAAGGAAAGCAATTTTAATGAACATCAGCGATTTAATCGTAAAGGGTGTAATACCAATGGCCGTAATTGTATCAATAGGCATTCCAAGCAAGATGACAGTAAAAGATTTTGAAAGCTTTATTGATGGCATTGTTCAATGTTGCGTAGATTGGAACATTGACTACTTAGGTGGTGATATAAACAAGACTAAGGAGATCATCACGAACCCTACCGTATTTGGATTGATAAAACCCTCGAAAATGATTTCGAGAAAGGGCGCTAAACCAGGCGATTTTTTAGCAATTAATGGAAAATTTGGGCTTACTGGAGTTGGATTTGACATCTTATTGAATAAGAGCCATTTGTTTGAAAAATTGCATTCAAAATATGAGAAAGCCATTTCAAGCGTGCTTGAACCAAATATTTGCAAGATTGAAGCATTAACTTTATCAGAGCATCAACTTGCAAGCTCTAGCATCGATTCTTCAGACGGCTTGGCAAGAAGTCTTAGAGAACTCATGCGTTCAAATCCGAAAATTGGTTTCAATATAGAATTAAATGATAATGTTGTTGATCAAGTGGCAATTGAATATTCAAGCGAATTTGATATTCCAATTGAAGAATTGATCTTTAATGCTGGAGAAGAATTCATCCATATCTTCACGATAAATCCGAAGAATTTGGAAGATGCCATTCAAGAGGTCAAAAAAGCAGGAGGAAATTTATTAGTAATAGGGAAAGTAACTTCGACTGAAGAGATTATTTATATTAAAAATGAAAAAGAATACAAATTAAAATTAAAAGGTTTTGAGCATTTTACTTAACTAAAGACCTTGTAAATGTTTTTATTTTCTGATTTTCTCTCCTTAATGATTAAAGAAAAAGCGTTAATTAGATTAAAATCAGTAAATTTTTTAGCGGGCTATGGGGGACATCCGTATCGAGACGATCCGTCCCAAACTTTCGAACCCCCGACCTTCAGGTTAAAAGCCTGCTGCGCTACCTGGCTGCGCTAATAGCCCGTACTTGAATAAAAACCTTTAAATTTTAATTGAAAATTTAATTAGTGAATTTTAACTTTAATTTAATATATTAATACCTTTTTTCCAGCTATTATTATATTTGTTAAATGGCGGGTTAAATTTTTTATTTTTAATTTTGTGAGTATATTATTACATTAAAAAAAATTATGGATTAATTAAATTTTTTTCCATTTTATTTGATTATTTAGGTTCTAATCGAAGAATCAATTTTTAAATTTAGATTTCTGATTGGTTATTAAATCATTAACATGAATATTAAACTGATTCATAATGATCATCAAAAAAAATAAAGAATCATGGATTTTTTTTAATTCTGAACTCTGAACGCATTAGATTGACGAATTTAATTCATTTTAAGGTGATTGATTTCTTAATTAGATTAGAAATGTATAATTTTAATGAGATTTTTATTAAATTAGGAAAAAATCTTGAAATTAGAAGATAAATTTTTAATTAAGAATGTAATTAATTTTTAAGAATTTAAATCATGGAAACCTCCGAATTTAAGCTACCATCAGATGAGCCAGAACAACTATTAGTCAAATCTCAGGATACCACTAATCCAGATTATGGGTGTTATCCCGAAAAAAGAGACTTGGAAACACTACTTCAAAAAGGAGTTATAAATCTTGATAAACCTTCGGGACCAACTAGTCATGAAGTAGTAGCATGGTTGCGAAAAATATTGCAAGTTCCAAATACTGGACACGGAGGGACCTTGGATCCAAAAGTAACAGGAGTGCTACCTTGTGCACTTGGAAAGGCTACAAGGGTGCTATCGGCATTATTAACTGCTGGAAAAGAATATGTAGGCGTCATGTACCTTCATTCACTAGAAAAACCTAAAAGAATCGAACGAATATTTAAAATATTTACTGGAAAGATATATCAAACGCCTCCCATAAAATCTTCCGTGGTCAGGCGCTTGAGGATCCGAGAAATTTATTACCTCAAGGCTTTAGAAGTGAACGAAAATCATGTCTTATTTAGAGTAGGTTGTGAATCGGGCACTTACATCCGTAAATTATGTTTTGACATTGGAGAAGCATTATGTTCTGGAGCACACATGCTAGAATTACGTAGGACTAGAGTTGGAGATTTTAAAGAAGATGATTCTTTAGTTACCTTGCAAAATGTCAAGGATGCATTTGAAATCTATAAGGAAGAAGGTGATGATTTTTACTTGAAAAATATAATATCTCCAATGGAAAAGATGGTTTCGCACGTGCCCAAGGTTTATATTCGCGATACTGCTGTTGATGCGATTTGTCATGGTGCTGATATTGCAGCGGCTGGAATTTGCTACATAGATGCTAGAATCAATAAAGGGACACAAGTGGCATTAATGACATTAAAGAAAGAATTGATAGGATTTGGGACTGCTTTATTTGATGCAATGAAGATATACAAGGCGAAATCTGGGATAATGATAAAATTAAATAAAGTGTTCATGGAACGTGGAACTTATCCAAGATGGACTCAAAAAAAGAAAGATTGAGGTGGTGATTAATGACAAGAAAGAACCAACATTATTCTACACCATCTCCAGATGTAAGTTTAAAATTTCACACGGTTTCAACCAGTATTAGAAAACATCTTTATCTATTTAAGACTGTTAATGGTGTTTTTTCATTCAAGAAACTAGATTTAGGAACAAAGGTTTTAATTGAAAACATGATGATTCCAAATGAACCAAGCATTCTGTTAGATCTGGGATGTGGATATGGACCAATTGGCATTGTTTTATTAAAAGAAAGCCCCAATAGCAAGGTATATTTCATCGACACCAATAAATTGGCAATTTGGTGCACTAAAGAAAACATTAATATCAATGTTCCTGAAAGAAAGAAAGATGCAATTGTCTTGCGTGGATCCTATTTTGAACCCTTAAAAAATCAAATAATAAAATTTGATGGGATTTACATGAATCCTCCATTAAGAAAAGGCCGAAAAGAGTTTTTAAATTTATTCGATGAATTGCCAAGATATCTCAAACCTAAGGGCTCTTTTCAATTTGTTATTAGGAGAAAAATGGGCGCTGAATATATGTATAAATTTATATCCTCAAACAATATTAATGGGGAGATCAATGTCACGTGTAAGAGGAGTGGTTATTGGGTGTTCAATTACACGCTAAAAAATGGAGGAATTTAAAAAATAAAACAAGCCTTTATTAATGAGACATAATTTTTAATGGAAAAATTTTTTAGAAATCCAAGATATTGATACTTAATCAACACGCGAGAGAAGAGGAATTTTTTTTTGACCAAGAAGAAAAGAATTGATGTTCTGCTTCACGAACTTGTTCCTAAACATTATCTTTTAACTAAAGAACAATCTAGAGCAGTCTTAGAAAAATATAAGATAAGTCTCACGGATCTTCCTCAGATGTTTGAAAAAGATCCGGTAGCCATAGCCATTGGGGCTAAAGAAGGAGATATAGTCAAGATCATTCGTGATTCGCAGACCACTGTTAGTAAGGTAGAATATTATCGTTATGTAAAGAAAGAAAAAGTATAGATTTTTTAGCGTTTTATAATTAAATTTTAAAGGTAAAAATAAAGTTGAGCCCAGAAAAATTAACAAACGAAGATAAATGGGTCATTTTAAAGAGCCTATTTGATGAAAAAGGGTTAGTTCGCCAACACTTAGATTCTTACAACCAATTTATAGAACAAGAGATGCAGGAGATTGTCGATGAATCGGGAGAAGTCATACCAGACATTCCTGGTTTCAAGATTAAATTCGGGAAAATAAAGGTAGGATATCCTAAAGTTAGAGAAGCTGATGGTGCTACCATGGAAATAACGCCCATTGAAGCCCGCATTAGGGAACTGAGTTATTCTGCTGATATAACATTGGAAATGACTCCGATAACGATTGATGAAAGAACTCAAAGAGAAGAAGCAGAAGAAACATTGGATATTTACATTGGAAAGTTACCAATCATGCTTAAGAGTTGTCGTTGCCCATTAGAAAAACTTACTGAACAAGAATTGATAAATAGAGGAGAAGACCCACTCGATCCAGGAGGATATTTCATAATAAACGGGACCGAAAGGGTACTCGTGACTCAAGAAGATCTTGCTCCTAATAGAATTTTGGCAGAAGAGGCAAGTCGCAGTTCCAGTGCAACGCATCAAGCAAAAGTTTTTTCAACTCGAAGTGGTTTTAGAGCTCCAGTCACGGTAGAAAGAAAGAAGGATGGAAATTTAAGAGTATCTTTCCCATCTGTTCCAGGAAAAATCCCTTTAGCTATTTTAATGCGAGCTTTAGGTTTACACTCAGACAAGGAAATTTTTGAAGCCATTTCTGAAAATGAAGAAATTCAAAAAGAGTTGATTCCAGTAATAGATGTTGCTTCAGAAATCCAAGTATTAAAAGATCCGGAAAAATCACAACAAAACGCATTGGATTACATTGGAAAACGTGTAGCAATCGGTCAAACTAAGGATTATCGTATAAGACGAGCCTTGCAGGTTTTGGACAGATATTTATTACCCCATATTGGTAATACTGAGGAAGATAGGATTAAAAAGGCTTATTATTTGGGTCAAATGGCCCAAAAGGTAATGGAACTTGCTTTAGGTTTGAGAGAACCCGATGATAAGGACCATTATGCTAATAAAAGGTTAAAATTAGCAGGTGAGTTGTTCACTTCCTTATTTAGAGTAGCATTCTTGAATTTAGTTAAAGACATCAAGTATCAATTAGAAAGAACTGCTGTCAGGGGACGCGCGCCTAATATTAAAACTGCCGTGAGAGCTGATGTCATAACGGAAAGAATAAGGCACGCACTTGCAACTGGAAACTGGGTAGGTGGTAAAGCCGGAGTTAGCCAACTATTAAATAGAACAAACCATATTGGTACTCTCAGCCATTTAAGAAGGGTAATCTCACCTTTAAGTCGAAGTCAGCCACATTTCGAAGCTAGAGACCTACATCCAACACAGTGGGGTAAAATTTGTCCTGCTGAAACTCCTGAAGGTCCAAATTGTGGCCTTGTGAAGAACTTAGGTTTGACTTCAATCATATCCGTCGGCATAGATGAGAAAATAATTGAAAATATTTTATTGGATTTGGGAGTAATTCCCATTAATGAAGTCAAGAATATAAGGGGCGATAAGGCAAAAGTTTTCCTCAATGGAAAGTTGATAGGAATTCATCAGAAATATAACCCCTTCATAAGACAATTAAGAGAGAAAAGGAGAAGGGGTGATATTGGGGAACACGTCAATATTGGATTTTATATTGATTCTAAAGAAATACAGATAAACTGTGATGCTGGACGGGCGACCAGGCCATTATTCGTTGTTAAAAACAAGGAATTGCTGATTACTAAGGAAGATATTGAAAAATTAAGACAAGGAAAATATAAATGGTCTGATTTGATTAACAAGGGCGTTATTGAATATCTTGACGCTGAAGAAGAGGAAAATGCATTCATAGCCATGTTCGAGGAAGATATAACCGCTGAGCACACTCACATGGAAATATCTCCCGCAGTAATTTTAGGAATTTGTGCATCAATTATTCCATTTCCAGAACATAATCAATCTCCAAGAAATACATATGAAGCTGGAATGGTTAAGCAAGCATTAGGTCTTTTTGCTGCCAATATGCATTTAAGACTAGACACGCGAGGTCATACTCTTCATTATCCACAAAAACCATTAGTAACGACGAGTCCAATGGAGATAATAGGATTTAACAAACGACCAGCAGGTCAAAATTTTATTGTCGCTATGATGAGTTTTGAAGGCTATAACATAGAAGATGCCATAGTAATAAATAAGGCTTCCATAGAAAGGGGTTTGGCGAGGAGCCATTTCTTTAGAACTTATGATGCTGAAGAGAGAAAATATCCTGGAGGCGAGGTTGATAAATTTGAAATACCTGAAAGAGGCGTTCGTGGCTTCAAGTCAGCAGAATCATATAGGTTATTATCAGAAGAAGATGGTATCATAGAACCAGAAACCCAAGTAAAAGGAGGAGATGTCTTAATAGGAAGGACTTCGCCACCTAGATTCATCAAATCTTATGAAGAATTCGAATTAATGCAACCAAACAGGCGCGAAACTTCAAAAACGATGAGGCATAATGAAGAAGGGATCGTGGATACGGTTATCATCTCAGAAACGGTCGACGGGAATAAGTTAGTTAAAATAAAAGTAAGGGACTTGAGGATCCCGGAATTAGGAGATAAGTTTTCTTCAAGACATGGGCAAAAAGGAGTTTTAGGGTTGATTCAACCGCAAGAAGACATGCCATTTACTTCTTCTGGAGTAATACCCGATATCATCGTGAACCCGCACGCCATGCCTTCAAGAATGACATTAGGACAATTATTTGAAGGAATTAGCGGCAAGATTGCTTGCACTACTGGAAAATTGGGCGATGCCACGGCTTTCGAGTGGAGGGATATAACGAAATTACAAGAACAACTCGTTGAGATGGGATTCGAATTTAATGGACGTGAAGTAATGTACAATGGGATTACTGGAGAAAAGTATGAGGCAGGCATATATTGTGCTCCAATATACTATCAGAAGTTGTACCATTTAGTAGCGGATAAGCTTCATGCCAGAGCAAGGGGCCCCGTCCAGATCCTCACGAGACAACCAACAGAGGGTCGTGCAAGAGAAGGGGGCTTGCGTTTTGGAGAGATGGAGCGCGATTGTTTGGTTGGCCATGGATCGGCTCTTTTATTAAAAGAGAGGCTTTTAGATGAGTCTGATAAGACCATAATTCTCGTTTGCGAGAAGTGTGGATTGCTAGCGGTGTACGATAGAAACCGTGATAAGAGATATTGTCCAGTATGTGGAGAAGGTACGGTGATTTCACGGGTAGTTTGCTCTTACGCTTTCAAATTGTTATTACAAGAAATGATGTCTTTAGGTTTAGCACCTCGCTTGAAATTAAAAGAAAAAATATGATCTTTTAGTTTTGGGCTATTTTTTTAATTTTTCATCAAAATCTCTTTCTATCAATTATTTTTAATTAGCTTTTCACGATCATTAATTTTCAATTATTAAAAATAAAAAAAATAATAATTTATTTTGAAAGGAAAAGCACAAATTTATAGAGCAAATCCTATGAAAGAGTTTAACTCGGGAATTACTGTAAATAAGATGTACAAGATGAACAACGTGAACAAAGAGATCCAGACGGAATTGTCCCATGGCAAATCTATTAAATATTTTGTCAATACAAGTACGATCAAAAATCCGATGATCGGGACTAGGGCCAAAAGCGCCCCAGGATTGCCGCCACCATCAAATCGTATTAATGCAAGTAATTGTCCAATAGAACCTAATACCATGCTGATAGCACTAAGTACAATAGGCAAAAATAGCACGATTATGAAAGCCAATAATAATTCCATGAACTTTTTATCTGATGCTTTAGTTTTTGATTGGATTACGAGTACCGATAGATATATGATTAGCCACAAAAGGACGGTTGCAATTATTAACCAAATAATGAACATTATGGAACTTTCTGCTTGAAATAACATTTTTCATGCAATTATATAATTAAAATTAAATGAACGACAAGAAGTAATGATATTCTTCTTTTTTAAATGTTGGTGTCTTTAAATTTAAATCAAGTTCGAGTTGAAAGGGTCATGAAAGCGTTCCTTCCTTTAATCCATGCTTGAAACTTCTTATAAATTAAAATTTATCAGAATGAAATGTATTGAAAACCCCAACAATAATGCTGCTGCTACTATTGTAATCACTGAAAATTTAATGGACATTTCCCTTCCAAACCTTGAATATAAAAGGATGATAACAATAAAAATTAATCCGATTGCAAAAAAAAGCCAACCGAGAACCCATAAAATGGGGGCAGGAGTAACGAACTCAGATGATTGGAATAAAAATAATGCCATTTTATATTCAGATATATTTATTGTTAATGATAATAATAAATATATTTCTAAATTTTTTTAAGTTTATTAAAATTGTATTCCCAATCAAAAAACATTTCTAAAATAGTTTTCCATTAAAATTTCTTTTATTGCATTATTCATGCGAAATAATTAATGTTTAAAGTAATGTACCTTTAAGACATTTATAACAAAAAGCTAAAAATCTAATGAAATTAAAAGAAAGTAGGGATTAATCTTGCATTTTTTAAAGAAATTACTCAAAACACCAATTTTAAAAGATCCAGCAAGAGAACACATAGACGTGCATCGACACTTTTATAAATATTCTAAAGGAGATTTTATCGGACCGGCTTTAAAAATATCTTTGACGAGTGCAAAAATCACTCTCAAGGGAACTCACGAATATGAAGATTTAGTTGCTGAGATTGTTGCCAATTCCATTGAAGTTCCTGACCAGAAATTTGTAATAACTGGAAAATTGATTTCGGGACAAGATATTAGCGATTTGATTAAAAAATTAGGTTTTAATTGGTCCTTGATAAAATCTAAAGGAAAAACTCAAAATTACAAGGCTGACATTCAACAAGAAATCACAAAACCAAAATTATTAGAAGCCATTGAAGAATTTAGATCAAATAGCTATTTTTTAGTCTCATTTAATCTTGGAGCAAATTGCAAGGTGACCACGAAAAAAAACATTCCGCAACCATCTAAGAAAAAAATAGAAGAAGATGATGTTAACAAGCGCGTGCAATTCAGTACAGGATATTTAAAGAATACAAGTGATAACCTTAGCCGTTTGCTTGAATTAGCGCTTCCAGATTTCGTGGAGGAGTTACCTAATAAATGGAAATCCATAATATTATACAATAATTACAAGATTACAGATATAGAGCTTCCAGCGAATGTTAAGGACTCAAGGTTATTGCGGATATTGGCAATAAGGAAAGGTAAATTGACCAGGATTGCCAATGTGGATGGAGCCCCCCTCGAAAAACAATATTCTTTTGTTGCTTAAAATATTTTTTTTATAGTGATATATTTTTTTCCTACAAAAATTTAATTTTGATTAATAATTAAAGCAAATAATAAAGATAAAGAAGGAGTTTTTTAATATTGAAAGAACTTAGCCCACTTTTACGTTCCTTTTTATACGTTATCGGAGGAGATGTTGCTATTGAAGTTGGCAAGGAATTGATTAATTCTGAAAATGAGGATATTACCGATGAAGATATCACGGAAAATATCAAGGAAAGAATTGAAAGTGAAGGGTTAGATGTTGATTTTGAGCCAGAAGAAAATGAAATTTTGAAATTAAATACTGTTCGAAAAACCCTATATCGTTTATATAGCGAAAAACTTGCCCAATTTAGAAGGATTCGGGATAAATCAACCGGTTGGTTCATATATTATTGGTGGCACGAATTCCACCTCATAGAAGAAATTCTAATGGAAAAAAAGAAAATGGTCGAGAGGAAACTGCGAGATCGCCTTTATTTTGAAGAAAACAATTATTTTTTTGTTTGTGAAAATTGTGAAAGTACTGGCATAAAATACGTGTTTGATGAAGCATTTGATCTGAACTTTAAATGCCCAGAATGTGGTGCACCCTTGAAAGCAGAAGATAACACCAAGGTCATTCAATTTTTAAAAAGTAAAATAGCTCAATTACAAGAATTAGAATTTTCAAGATATAATAAGATAGAAAAAGAAGAAATTAATGGCTAACTAGGACATTTCGTTTCATGAGTATTTTACGAATCCTTTTTCCTTATGAATGCCACATCGCCCAATGTAACTTTATCAGATTTCTTGAGATACTTTTCAGATTGAGGTTGTGCCTCAATTTCGCTTGCTAGTTTTAAAAGTTTAATGCCATAGACTTTTTCTATCTTCTCTGCAAGTTTTATTGTTGGTTTTGCTTTTCCTGATTCTATTCTTCGGATTAACGAAGGTTTTTCATTCAATTTTTGAGCAAATTGATCTTGATTAAGACCCTTGGACTCGCGACAAATCCTTATCCTCTTGGCAAAATCTTCAACTATATCCAATTCATCAATATCTTCTCGAATCATTTTTGGAGGACCACGACGCTTTTTTTGGAGTTGGGGCCTCTTTTTCTTGAATTGAACCGATGAAATTGGAGCTTTGCTAGGTTTTACTCCGTGTTGGGCACAAGCATGACAGACAGTCATTTTAGCGCCCTCAATAATGACAGTTTCTCCCTTACCCCATATCAAGCTTCCGCATAAAGGACATTCTTTATCCCATTTTGAAAGGTTTCTTTTAGACAAGAACACACCTCAAATTATATTTTGATAAAATTTATTCATTATGTAATCAAACCATAATAGTACTCTTATAATTTACGATTTTTAGCTAAAAACCATTATAAAATATAATGTATAAATTTTTTAGATATCACTTTTTTATTTCTCATAGACAAGAACTTAAATTTATATGAATAAAAGTTTATTAATAATTATAGGAAATTATTTGAAAGTAAAACTAAGGTTGAAAGGGGTTTTTATTCGATGACTACAACTAAAGAAAGGAAAAAAAGAGAAGAAACTAAAGATGGAGAATATTTAATCACCTATACTCGGCATTTGGAGAAAAGATTGCGAAATTTGGAAACTGAAAAGCAACTTTTGGATGCTGAAAGGATGAGATTGGAAAATGAATTGAATGGTTTAAGAAATGAAATCGATAGATTACGGGAACCTCCTTTAGTCTCTGCCACGATTATCGATTTTTTGGATGATAAGGGTCGGGCAATTGTAAAGAGTTCTACGGGACCAAGTTTCGTTGTCAATGCTAGTAGGAAAGTTAAGAACGAAAAATTAACTCCTGGAATGAGGGTAGCTCTAAATCAGAGAACATTTGCCATCATGGAGATTTTACCAACTAAATTAGATCCGTTTGTACGGGGAATGGAGGTCATTGATTCAATACCGGACATTTCTTATGAAGATGTGGGTGGTTTGGATGAACAGCTTCAAGAAGTTAGGGAAACCGTGGAATTACCCCTAAAAAAACCCGAATTATTTGAGAAAATTGGAATAGATCCTCCTAAAGGAGTTCTTTTATATGGACCACCAGGAACAGGTAAAACTTTAGTTGCAAAGGCAGTTGCTCATGAAACAGAAGCAACTTTTATCCGAATAATTGGTTCTGAATTAGTGCAAAAATTCATTGGAGAAGGAGCACGACTGGTGAGAGAAATATTTAATTTAGCTAAAGAAAAGGCACCAACAATTTTATTCATAGATGAATTAGATGCTATTGGTTCCCAAAGATTAAAGATTGCCACATCTGGAGATCGCGAGGTTCAGAGAACATTAATGCAACTCTTGAGCGAACTAGATGGTTTTGAACAAAGAGGCGATGTCAAGATAATTGGTGCCACAAATAGAGTAGATATCTTAGATCCAGCACTGTTAAGGCCAGGTAGATTTGACCGCTTGATTGAATTTCCAATGCCAGATGAACAAGCACGTGCAGCAATTTTTAAAATTCATACCAGGAAATTAAATATCGTTGAGAACATCAATTTTAAAAAGTTGGTTGAAATGACTGATGGAGCAACAGGGGCGGATATAAAAGCAATTTGCACTGAAGCAGGGATGTTTGCTATTAGAAAGAATGCAGAAATAATCACGGAAGATGATTTCATTAAAGCAATTGAAAAAGTCATGAGTAAGATAAAGGAAAAAGGAATTGAATCTCGTCTATATTCTTGAATGATCTATTTACCTTAATTTTTATAGTTTAAAATTTTAAGGCAGTTTTTATGTTTTAATATTATTTTTATTGCTTATAATAATCATTATGATTGAAGATAACTTGATTTTGACGAAAATAAAAGCAATTTCAGACTATCAGTTTGGTCCAGATATAACTGATGCTTTATTCACTAAAGATACGGATGTACGAGTAATTTTTTCAAGAAATACAGGTAAAATTAAACATATTTTTGATGGAGAAAAACTCCTTTTAAATTTCAGACCAAATAATGGGTTATTCACGCTAACATTCCATTCTGGTCAGAGAATAATAGCCAATACGGTCAAGCCTCGTTTAAGAGTCGTTGTTTTAAATGATGTAGCTGAATTTATTAAAAAAGGAAGGAATGTTTTTTGCAAGCACGTGATTGATATCGATCGTGATTTGAGACCGATGGATGAAGTCTTAATAGTCAATGAGAATGATGATTTACTCGCAATTGGAAGGTTAAATCTCCCCATCGATTTCATATTGGCTTTTGATAGAGGTGTTGCCATTAATGTTAGAAAAGGCATTAATAAATCAAAAATATAAATTCTTAAAATTATTATTATATACATCAAGTAATTAATATTTCTTTGAGTGAAAAAGATGGTCAAGCTTCCAAAAGAATTGCAGAAAAAAGAAAAAGCTAAACCAAAACGAACACCACCCGTCAAAAGACGAGAAACTGCCCATTTTGCTTCAAGACAAGTTCGTCGTAGAATGCAGCAACAAGGGATAGAAATGGACCAAGTAGATGCCACGCGCGTTGTCATAGAAGGCCCGGAAAAGAGTTATGTAATAGAAAACCCAGAAATAATCTTGATGAAACAAATGGGGCAAGAATTTTACCAAATTGTTGGAGAAGCCGAAGAATATCCTAGCAATGAAATTTCCATTTCATTTGGCGAAACAACGGGAGGAAAAGTGGAAGAAATGGAAGAAGAAATAAAGATTAAACCCGAGATAACTGAAAACGACATCTTACTCGTTGCTGCTCAAGCAAATGTTGATAAAGAGGAGGCGAGAGCTGCTTTAGAGGATTGCGAGGGTGATATTGCAAAAGCCATCTTATTTTTAAAAAATCGTCCTTAAGGTTCATGGTCCAAATTCTCAAGTAAAAGTTAAGAATAATGAAAAATTGAAGTATTTATTAATCGCATGTAGGTCTTTTTCAATCATGTCAACAATAAAAAAAAAGAAGAGTTTAAAGCAAAAAGAATACGAACTTGAAGAGGATATAAAGTTTGAGAGAATCATAAAATTTCTGGGCTGGATTTTCTTGATCGTGCTTTTCATTTATTTGGGAGGATGGTTCTTGCTAGATTATTTATTGGACATCATGAATTTCGAATTAGCAGCCCCCGCATTCGCTTTCATTGTCTTCAATGGAGTTAACGCCGCTTTTAGTTTTGGCTTTTCCAGCATGGTTAAAAATAATAGAGAAAAAAAGAAGAGTTTATTATTTGATTGGCTCATTGCTGAATTGCTCTTATGCGTTTTTGCAATATTCTCTGTTGCAGCCTATCAATGGTAGCTTTTTTTAATAATTTTTTAAATTTTTCCCCATTTAAACGATTTTTACTTGTAATCTTCTCTAGATGGACTAAATACATCAAGTACTTCGGAGTCTTCAAGGATTTTTGCTCCATGGCGTTCATTAGAATTAAATAGATAGCAATCTCCCTCATTAACGATAAATTCACCTTCATCGGTAATGAATTTTAGCTTGCCTTTTAGCATGAAGCCTAATTGATGTTGTGGATGAGAATGAATGGGAATCTCAGAACCTTTTTCCAAAAAAAAATGGCACATCATCAAATCGTCGTTATAAAGGAGAGTTCTTCTGTATATGCCTTCCAATGCCTTAACGGGTATTACTTTTAAAAGACTTTTTTGTCGATCATTCATATGTGATTTATTTAAATAAAAATAATAATATTTATGGTTTTTTTTCATTTACTTTTCAATTTTGGATTTATTCATCCTATAAAATTTTTCTTCAAAAAAGATTTCACTTCCTTTTTTATAGTACGGACAAGTTTGCTTTTCTAAACATGTTACATAAATTTGTTTTTTATCACACCAATAAAGTCCGGATGGATTTTGTACATTAGCATGAATGCAATCTGTAGATAATTGTTCTTTATTTTCTTCTCTCCAATTGAAATAAATAAATAATCTATCACAATTTAATTCACAATTCGATTCATATGGATAAGCCATTATGCAATGTAGTCCATTTTCAGTTCTCCTCAATTTAACAGGAAAAAAACCAATGGAACTAAAGAACCTTATTTTATTTGGGTCACACTTGGCTACAAGAAGGAAGATATTATATTTTTTATATTTTTCAGAGATTTTATTAATAACATATCTCATTAACCTTGTTCCAAGATGTTTTCTTCTATAAATTTTCTTTATTTCAATAGTATCAATGTAAAACAAATAAGTCCCCTTATAAATTGATAAGAAAATGAGATTTAAGCAACCAAGAATTTTATTATTAGAGTCAACGAGATAATGGGTTTTTCCAATATACCCATAGTGCCATTTATAATCTAATTCAATATTTTCAAAAAAATTAGAAGGCAATTCATTCCTATGATAAATAAAATGTTCAATTATTTTATCATTATCCCTTAATTTATTTACATCCAAATTTTCTTTTTTTACACGCCTTTCTTGCGACTCCATGAGTTTTTTAAAAATCTTTCATTCATATTTTATTTGATATAACATCCTGGAAAGATTTTTTCAGAACTATTTGGTTTTCTTGTTTTAAAAATTTATAAATATCTAACAATTAAGTTTTAAGTTTTTTAATGAGGGCAAGGATTTCTATTAATAACTAAAAATATTTTCAAACTAATTAAGGCAATATCTTTACTGATTTTTCAGTCATATCATTTTCAAGGGTTAAAAAATATGAAGATAACTTTTTTATTATTTGGGCTAGCTCGAATTGAATTATTCCAATATTTAAGTTATTAGGAAAAACAATTCCTAAAATTATATTATTGGCCACGTACTCTAATATTATTTCAAACCCATCTTTATCAATTTGATGACCTGCTTGTATCGATACTTGATTGACAACTCTATCATTATTGAAAAGCAAACTAATCCCCTGCTCTGAAAGTGATAAAATCCCAGCAGATATTGCCGCTAAGGATTCAAAATAACTATTATCATATGTAAAAGATCCATTTTCTACAGTGATTAATAATCCATCCTCAGTGAAAAGAAGTGAATAGTTGATATTAGTCCTTTCTCTTAATTTTTTCAAGATTTCTTTTAATTCAGATTCTCTAGGCTCAACCACTTTGCATAAACACCTCATTTTTTTTTTGACCATAATTCTTATTAAATATCATTTTTAAAACATTAATTATGGCATCCTTAATTCCCACATTTTGCTTGCCAGATCCTTTATATACTTTTTCTCCAACCATTTCTGAGATCATATCGCATCCATGAAAATCTTCTCTGTCACATTTATTTGCAATTATTCTCATTGGAATATTAGGACCTAATACTGCTTTTGTTTCTTCCAAGATAACCAAAGCATTACCGATATTTGTTAAATCGCACCCATCTATTAAGAATATCACACCATCGCTACCGGTTGCTAAAATCTTACGAACTGAAGAAAATTGCATTTGACCGGGACAACCTCTTAATTCGATTTCAACAACATGCCAATTAGAATATTCTTCTCTTTCACTTTCATATTCTAATTTACTCATTAAAACACCTTCAGTTTCTGGATTTAGGTTTGGTCTTGCCCATATTAAACGCCCCAAATCGAATCCTGTAGTTGTATGCGTTTTTTCTTCATTAAAAGCTTTTAACATTTTCTTTTCAATGTGAATTGCCTTATCATCCAACGTATGAACCAAAGTTGTTTTTCCTGAATTAAAAAAACCAGTTACAAATATCTTTACTACGGTCATATTTTCCATTTTTAATCCTATTTTAATTAAGTTTTTACAAAAGTTAAAAAATGATAAATCTTTTTTAAAGAAATCAAGTAAACTTTATATAATATTATAAAAACTTGATTTATTTATAAATTATTACTAAAGAAAAAATTTATAAATAAGTTTTTTTATAATAAATATGCTTTTATTTTAAAAATATACATAAATCTTTACAAAAAACAAAAAAAGTTGATAGAAAATGGTGAGTTATAGACAATTAATAGATATTTCAAATGCAACAATTTTAGCTTTAGTAAAAGCAATGAAAAATGTTGGTGTAAATGAACAAATTATTTGGAACGAGATGTCATTTACTTTCAGGGATCTTTTAAAAGATACAGATTTAATCTTCAGTGGAAATGATGTGAAATCTATTGCGGATAGCTTTGCTGCTAAAATGAAAGAAATTGGATTATGCCAAAGAGTTAACATTAATGAAGCAAATGATGATAAAGTAGTTATTGATATCGGTGATTGCGTTTTTTCTACTGCTTGCAGAAGATTGCGAGGAGAAGATTACATGTCTCAACCACCTTGTCCTATGATCGCAATTTTATATAGCAATATTAACGAAAATTTGGGAAAAGAAGGTTACGTTTCAGATTTTAAGACTAATCCCCAAGAAAATACAGATGAATTTACAATTTCATTAGAGGGGTGATTTAATTTGGTTAAATGTGATTGTAAATGGGCAGGTAAAGAAAATTCTGATGGTATGATTTGGTGCGAAAAAAAACAAATTTATGTCACTGGAAAAGAACAGGATACCTGTCAATTTTTTGAAAAATAAATAAGAGGAGAATTATATTGACCGCAAAAGAAGATAAATTGAAACAGATATTATTGGATCTTGAAAAGAATTCTGAAGTAACCAATAGTGCTATAATATCCATGAAAGGTCAAATGATGGCGAGTGCATTACATAGCGATATTGATGGAAGGGCTTTAGCAGCAATGACTGCAGCTTTACAATCTGTTGGCACACGAGTTTCCGATACTCTGGATGCTGGAAACATCTCATCCATTGTGATTAATGGATCAAAACAATTAATATTTCTGCAAGAAT
>Ga0190360_1000401_pt1 | contig 24748 bp, 17 predicted proteins | sample 48721834_MG_FD_161271 | JGI IMG/M metagenome (GOLD analysis project Ga0190360, IMG submission 161271) | Hydrothermal vent microbial mat bacterial communities from Southern Trench, Guaymas Basin, Mexico - 4872-18-3-4_MG | ecosystem: Environmental > Aquatic > Marine > Hydrothermal vents >... | reverse complement strand
TCATTAGGAGAATAATCTAATCTAATCAGAGATATTTTTCCAGGTTTTAGAATGAATCCAGCAGTTACTCCCTTACCATTAGCAAAATAAGTATCCATTAATATTTCACTTTTTTTGTCCCATAATACATGAGGGGCTACACCACAATGCCAAGCCATTGTTGTATTATTTTCTAAAGAAATTCTTGATAAATCAGATAAGAATGAAGCTTGTACTCCGATGGATTTTAATGCTAACATTGTAATCGCAGCCATAATATCCCCTTCACATGCAATAATCTTTCCTTCAGATTGTAAGATCGACATTGCGGCACAAGGAGCAATCCCGAAATACTCAGCAAACTCGGGCCAACAACGAATAGCCAAAGCATCTAACTTGTTTAATTTCATGAATTCTTCAAATTTAGCAATTAAACTTGCGACTTTATTTAATTGTTCATTAGAAAGCTCTGAAACATTGAAAATTCCTTTTATTTGCTTTTCACGCATTTCAATCTTTTTTCCTTGAACTTGAGTCTCCAACAAATCTTTAATCTCATAATGTTCAATGATACAACCTAATTCCTTAAAAGTCCACAATTCATCAACGGCTAAATCTATAAAACTTTTTGCATGATACCCAAGTAACCCAATTCTTGAAGAATTAATTGATTTTATGATTCTTAAAGCATCTAACCAATTCTCATTAATTTTATCTCCAAAATTTATTACATAATTTCTAAATCCTGTTTTATACAAGTTACTTGCATTTAAGTTTAATCCGCATAGAGAGTTTAAGCGAATTCTACCACCAATACTTGGTAATTCATCCAACCCCCATAATAAAATTGGGATTCTCAATAATTTACTAATTTCTAAAACTAAAGTTCCTAATGCAAATGTGCCATTTATAATAACAATTCCATCTAATTCTTTAGCCTTAAAATATGTTATCGCTTCTTTTACTTCTGAATTTTCAAAGATGAGGTCATCAATAAAATGCCATTTAACGTCTTCTATTAACATTAGTTTTTCCTTGATATTTTCATAGATCTCCTTAGCAGAGTTGTAATCAAATGTCTTTCGAGCAAGACAAATAACTCCTATTGAAATTTCAGTTTTCATGAAATTTTCTCCTAACTAATCTAAAAGTTATCTAATAATTATAAAAAAATTAAAAAACGCTTTTTATTTTTGTTCTTTTTGAATTTCTAAAATGTATTGTTGGGCAATTAAATCAGAACTGACAACGCCTAAAACTCTTCCATCTTCAACAATGGGCATGGCAGATATTTGATATTGTTCAAATTCTCTCACAATATCTAAAATTGTATAATCTGGGGAAGCAGATATGACTTCCTTGGTCATTATTTCTTCAAGGCCGACTTCGCAATGACCTTCTGCTATTGATTTAGTTATATCCCATGCTGTAACAACGCCAATTAATTTATCATTTGAAAGTACTGCAATAATATTGCTTTCTCCTGAAATTATCAAAAAGGCTGCTTCTTGAAGTGATCTTGAAACATCAATTGTAGGAATCGGCGTCATTATGTCCTTAGCCGTTATGGCGCTCTCTCGAGCAGTTAACCTATTAACACTGATTTTTTCAGCAGCAATAGATGGTAAGAGATCTGGATGTTGAGTAAGCAAATCTACTAATTCTACCATATTATTACTGATTGCTTTCTTTCGATGTTCAATTCCTGCTTTCAATCGTTCATTAGAAAGTTTATTGAATTCTTCTGAATTTTCTTCGAGCCATTTTTCCACAGCTTCTTTATTACCTAAAATTTCTTCAGGAATTTGAAGATGCTCCGGTGTTTTTATTAAATATTCTTGTGCTGCAAAGATTACTCCTCCTGAATTAACTAAATAATCATTTGCGATCATGACACCTTTTTCTCGATATACAATTTGTTCCATTCTAATTCTCATGGCTCTTCGATTAGGATCTGGTGAATATGTATTTGCTCCTTCCACGATAACAGACCAATTGCCCATTTTATCAACTGTTATGGAAGGATTCTCAGATCTTCTTACACCCAAATAGTTAAATATTGGTGCGGCTGGTATAAAGCAAAAAGCATCTTCCATTAATAGATGATTTGGATTGCTTGAATATTTGATGGGATAATCATGGCCTTTATCTATTATGTTATCAATAAAATATTCTTTTGTTACTACTCTTTTCTCTTTCCATAAAGAAAAAAGCTCATTTATAGGTAATCCATCTTCACAATATAAATATCCCTCAATATCACTTATTCCAATAATTTTAGCTTCTGGAATGCGTTCTTTCAAAATATGCGATGCGTGCGCCCCCACAGCACCATAACCTTGAATAGTTACTGTCAATTGGTCGGGTTCAGGTATATCTAAATTAGCAAATTGCGGTAAGATTCTTAATCTTGGCATTATTTCTAATAGAGTTTGAAAAGCAGTTATAACACCTCCCGCGGCTGCACCCAATTCATCAATCCTATTTCCTCCCATTTCTGCAGGTTTAGAAACAGCACTATCTATTCCATTTTCAATTGCAATTAATTTCATATCAGCATCATTAGTCCCAACATCAGGACCAGGAACATATAGATCTTTATACCGTTTTAATAATCTAGCAAATCTTCTTATTATTTTTTCATGTTGGTCTCGTGTTAATTCGGGATCTGCTATAATTCCTGATTTTCCTCCACCAAAAGGTAAATTAGCAGCAGCATTTTTTAGCGTCATTCCTCGTGCTAAGTTGTAAATATCTAGAGGGGTAAGATTAGGTAGCATTCGAATTCCTCCCATCGAAGGACGCCCCATTGATAAATTATCTATAATAAGATAGCCTCCAATCTCTATATCAGACTTTTCATCCCACATGCAAACAACTAATCTTGGTCCTAACTTATCTCTGATAATTCCAAGACTTGCTAGTAAATGTTCATCTTTATAACTAAATTCTAAATAGCATCTACCATCTTTTTCTTTAATTAATCTATTTTTTAAAGCAGCAGGTGGAATTCTTTTCTTGAGAAAGTCATCCATACTTTTAGGGATCATTATTTTTTTCCCTTTTAATAATTTTTTTAACATAGTTTTAAATTAATACTGAACAAGCTAATTATATCTTATAATCTATTTATATTTTCATTTAGTTTACATTTTTTATCACATAATTTTTATTTCCATATTTTTTTATATCTCTAAAAAATTATCGATCCATTCTTACATGATTCAATCTTAAAATTAGATTAGAATATTAAAAATTAAAATAGAAAAAATTATTAACAAAAATCCATTTTTTAGATAATATTAGAAAGGAGGTGATGAAAAAATAAGCGAGAATAATGAAATAGAATTTAGCGCTAAAATTTCAGAAGATTGGAAAAAGAAAGTATTGTTAAAATTAAATATAGGTTTTTTTCTCATTTATGCAGATTGGTTTGTAATAATGTTTTTCATTTTCATCTTTCTCTTTCCAGGAGAATCATTTTTTTTGATTTTCTTTAGTTTCATTATAATACCAGTTGTCTTACCATATATCTTTGTTATTTTATATGGTAATTGGTATGTTTCTAAATTTATTGACCGTTTTTCGTTTGAAATATCAAGAGATTCCGTCATCATTCGAACTGGTGTATTTACAAGATCCAAAATCATAATTCCTCATAGTAGAATTCAAAATATTACTATTACGAATGGAGTTTTTGATAGAATGTATGGTCTGCATACTGTAAAAATAGAAACTGCTGGTTTTAGTGGTACTACTTCAGGAGGACAAGGAACACCTAGTAAACCAGAAGGATTAATCCCTGGAGTTAAAAATGCCAAAATTATTGAAGAAAAAATTAAGAAAATTATAAATAAGTTTTCAAAAGTTCCGAGTGGTTTAGGTAATGAAGTATTCAAACCCGAACAAATTGCTTTTGATAATTTTATAGCATATATCTTGTCAAAAATAAGGGAAGGAGAAAGATTAAAAACTTACCTTAAAGAAAAAAGAGAAGCTGCTAATTTATCAGTGTCTGAATTAGCAGATAAAGTAGGAGTTCCTGTTGAAACCATCAAACTTTTAGAAGAAGGAAGGTATGATCCGAGCCTGACGCTAGCTCAAGAGATTGCAAGAGTTTTAAATTGTAGAATCGAAGATCTTTTTGAAATTAAATAATCTCCCTCAATTCTTCTCTTTTCTTTTCTTGTTTTTAATTATAGATTGAATGGGAAATACGACATATTAATATTAAGAAATAAAAAAAACCTAATATTTTCATTAATAATTAATTTAAGATATTTATCTAAAATAAATAATAATTAATTAAAAAATAATTATTAAGATTTAAATTGATGTCAATGAGAATTATAGATGCTCACGTTCATGTGTTTGATGTTAAGAGTTATGAAAGCAAAATTTTACAAGTAATGGATGAATGTGGGATTGAAAAAAGTTGCATAAGCGGCTTGGGTTCTATCTTTAAATGCGTGAACAACAAAGAAATACTTAAAATAATAAATAAATACCCAGATAGATTCATCGGAGCTTATTTTATACGACCAGGAATATCATCGATTAGAGAAATTAAAAAGGCTAATGAAGATGGTTTTAGAATGTTAAAAGTCACGCTTCCGTTAAAGCCGTATAATGATGAGACATATTTTCAATATTGGGAAACTGCTCAAGAGCTTAAAATGCCCGTTTTATTTCATACGGGAGTTATAACTACATTTAAAAGTGCTCCCAATGAAAAAATAAACTCGTGGTACATGCATCCTATGAGATTAGAACCCATTGCAAACGCTTTTCCTGATTTAAAAATAATTATAGCTCATTTAGGAGTACATTGGAACGATGATGCTTCAGAGCTAATACGCATGCGTCCTAATGTATATGCAGATCTTTCTGGTGCGATAAATGGATATCGGAAAAGAATTGACATGATTGGATTGAAACATTGGTTATGGTGGGATGGAGCATTTAAAAAATTAATATTTGGAACGGATGTTCTTTACAAGGATATTCCTAAAATTCTTGATAAAGATAAAGAAAGGTTGAATAAACTCGGTATTAGTAAAGAAATTCAACAAAAAATATTTTCTGGAAACATCTTAAAATTGTTAGGTGAGAAATGAAGATGGTAAGAAGAAGTGAAGAAGTTAGACAATTATTATCCCTAACTCCACAAGAAGTTATTCAAAAATCCGGAAATAGATTACACGTGTGCAAGAATTTAAAGGCTTTACATGAAAAATTCGCATTGGATATTTTTAATGAACTTAAACGTACTCAATCTTTAAATCAAGAAGTTGCATTAATACTTCCTATTGGACCGGTCGGTCAATATCCCATTCTTGCAAAAATGATTAATAAAAAAGGAATATCCTTAGAAAATTGTTGGCTCTTTTTCATGGATGAATACAGCGATGATGAAGGAAAAGCATTAAGGGTAGATCATCCTCTTAGTTTTAAAAAAATAGCAAAGGATCAATTTTTTTCGAGAATTAAAAAGGGAATCAAGCTTAATGAGGATCAAATCATTTTTCCAGATGAAAACAATATAAATATGATTTCAAAATTAATATCTAAAGTTGGAGGAATTGATACTTGTTATGGTGGAATTGGAATTCATGGACACCTGGCATTTAACGAGCCCGCTGAAAATATTGCTAATACTGATCCTAGATTAGTTCGATTAAACGATTTTACAATAACAATCAATGCTATTCGATCCAATATAGGAGGAAATCTTGAGAATTTTCCTAAAAAAGCTTATACAATCGGAATGAAGCAAATTCTTAATTCTAGAAAAATTAGATTATATTGTAGGAATGGTTCTCCATATGATTGGGCAAATACTGTTTTAAGAATCGCATTACTTGGAGAATCTGGTGATGATTATCCCGTAACCCATATTAGAACTCATCCAAATTATCAAATAATAACAGATTACGATACACTTAAAACTCCAAAAATAATATTATAAGAGAGATTAATAAAAAATTTATTGAAGGTGGATGTATTCAGCATTTAGCCTTAACATCTCTTCAAACATTTCTTCTGCTTTCGTAGCATTATCCACTACGGGATCCGCTAATAATGCTTGAAAAGCTAACTCTTTTGAATTTTTTATGGCAGCTTCTACGAGAATATCTTGCACTGATGCTTGATTTCGAAGTAATGCAGCTAAACCTCTTGGATAATCGCCTAATTTAATACCTTCCAAACCATTTTTAGTAACTATTGCTGGACATTCAATGACTAAATCCTTAGGTAAATTTGTAATGATGCCATCGTTTGGAATGTTGACAGACTCTTCTAAATGGTGCGAATCAGAAATAATGCCCTCAATAATGGGAATTGCTCTTTCTTCATCCGGCTTTACCAATCTTGCGCCCTTCCCACGTTTAATTGCCTTCTGGAGTTTTTTAGCCACAGACATCGTATATGTTTTATAAGTTTCATAGAATAATCGAGCACCTTCAAAATTTCCTTTTTCATACCCCCATTGTAAGTATTCTCCGTAATGCGAATCAGTAGTATAAGGTATGTATCCATATTTTTCAAGAATGTATATCGCTAAATCTACATCACCCATGAATCCAGTTAATTTGCTCAGATAAGCAGGGGCTTTTTTGCGCAGATCAGGATAAGCATCCTTACCAGTATCCTTGTACTTGATGGACAGAAGAACTCCAAAATGATTTAATCCTGCAGCTCTCATTTCTAAATTTGAAAGTGGTGTTTCTAAAATCTTACCGTAGTGTAATTTGAATCCTAATAATTCATGGCATAATCCTACAAATTTTAATGATGGAAATTTTCGTTTAATTGCCAAGCAAATTCGACTCATTGGATTGGAAAAGTTTATCAGAAATGCATTTGGGCAAATCCTCTGAATGTCTTCACATATTTCAAATATCGATGGAATAATTCTTAAGAAGTGAAAAAGACCGCCTGGACCGCCGTTTTCTCCCATTATTTGCTTAAAGCCATACTTCCAAGGAATTTCAAAGTCTAAATCAAACCATTCGAATCGAGGTGTTATCTCTATGGAATTAATTATGAATGTAGCTCCTTTAAACGCATCTCTGCGATTTGTTGTTGCTTCAAGAGTGAAATTTAAATTGTTTTTATCGATGGCATCTTGGCATGCGGTTTTAACTAATTCTAAGCTTTCAGGATTTATATCAAGCAAGGAGATTGTAGAGCCCTCCAAGATCTTACTATTCAAGATACTTCCAACAGTACCAAGTCCAAATTGAAGCGAACCAGCTCCAACTATTACTATTTTTTGTTTATTTGACATAATATAACCTAATTTGTTTAAGATTTTTAATTTTACCTATAAATGTCATAAATGCCAAATAATTCATTAAAAATAATAAAAATTTTATTGATATTTTTAAAAAAAATCTAAATGTTTTCTCTATACTTAAAAATTCACATTCTTAATTTTCTCATTTTTCATTTTTTTATTTACTGGTTTATTCCAACGAGCTATTAGATTTGAGAATAGTATGGGTACGATAATTGTAAGAATCATACTTGATGCAACAATGATGGAGTATAGATTATCATCAATAATTCCATTATCTAAAAGAATGGTAATTACTACAATACTCGTGCTAAATTTAACAGAAAGTCCAGTTCCTAGTAGAATGGAATCCTTTTTCCCTAGTTTTTTCCGACCTCCAATATAACTTCCTAACAATTTAGCAAACATGCTAGTTATGACGATTACGCCGATAATGATAGGAGAATTCAATAGATAAGTAATATTCATTGATGCACCAACCCAAACAAAGAATATAGGAGCAAAAAACCCATAGCATATTGTTTTGATTTCATTTTCTATTGCTTCAATCCTTTTTTTTGGTAGAAAGGTCTTTAAAGCAATCTCTGCTAGTAAAGCGGCTAATGAAGTTGCTTCAGAAAAGGTACCAATGCCTAAAAATAGGAATAAAATAAAAATTACGAATAAAAAAAGCGTTTCTATGTTTTTGAAAGAAAATTTCCTGCTTTCTTTTTTAAGTTTCAAGAGTATTATTGCTAAAGCAAAAAGAACAAAAAGTGATGCAATAATGACGATTACCGTGATGTCTCCTGATGATTCTGATCCCACAAATAAAATTACCAAAATGAGAGATATAACTTCAAAAATATCATCAATACTGCCCACTCCAATTATGGTTTGTCCCAAGGCTTCATTAGTCATATTGAATTCATCCAGAATTGGTATTAAGATTTCTTCTCCTACAGTTGAGAAAGATAATCCTATAATTATTGAGACAAAAATCCCATATCCAAAAAAGATAAAGATTATAGAACTCCCAAAGATCGTGCAAAAAAGGATTGTTAAGCAGGTAATCATAAGAATAAATTTACTCTTTGTTTTTATTTCTCGTAGATCAATCTCGAATCCAATGACGAAAAGCAAGAAATACATTCCAATTTGAGCACAAAAATTGAATTCTGGATAAGGAATTGTTGGAAGGAAAATATTTTCAACTGGAAAGAAATTATAAATTGCAATTATGAATCCCATCAATAAAGCGGCAAAAATCTATGGAATACGAATTTTTTCTAACCATTTTCCTATTATGAAAGTAAAAATGAATGCAATGCTCAAAAACAAAAAAATGTTAAGCTCCATCATTCTCACTTTTTTAATTTTAAATAATTCAAAATTAAAGTGAATGAAATTAGATATTTTTCTAAGAAAAAAATTAACTTAATATTTAATTGTTTAAATTTATAAAATAATATAAATAATTTTTCCATTAAATTATTTAAAATATATTTTTCAAGTTATAGCAGGTATTTCATAAATTTAATGTTTTCACTCGTATAAAGTTAAAATTTCTTCTTTTTTATGAGTTATATTAATTTATATTGTTTTAAATTTAAAAATAAGCAATTATTTTAATAATTTTAAATCTTGCTTTGCTAAAAATGGTGTGATTCCTAAATAGAACAATATCGAGTATAATATTAAGTAACATGAGAAAATATATGATCAGTTCTTACTACAACTTTAAGACATGTCAAATAAAAACTCATGCATTTTGAAAATGACAAAGAAAAATTCTTTCATAATTATCTTAAATAAATTTCTAATGAAATAATGAGATTTTTAATTAATGATTATTTGTAATCTTTGATTTATTATACAAAATTTTATTTTTCTAAAAAGAATTATAATATGAGATGAAGATCTAAATTTATCATATTTTTATTACTAAAACCATAATGATGAGAGTGAAAAACTATAATAAATGAAATTATCTTTCTTATTGAAGAATCTTTAGATGGAGGTTTTGAAGCAAGAGCCCTCGGTCATTTAATCTTTACCGAAGCTGATAATTTAGAAGATTTAAAAAAATTAATCAGAGATGCCGTAATCTGCCATTTTGATAAGGAAAAGAGACCAAAAATGATAAGATTGCATTTTGTAAAAGAAGAGGTTATCGCTTTATGAAAATCCCGTGAAACATAAGCGGGTTGAAATTATCTAAGTTAATAAAAAAAATTTGAAAATAAAATAACGTGACAATCCGGAACATATATTAAATTAACTACATCTATTAATGGCAAATTTCATATCACCATTCCTCTTCATGAGAATTTAAAAATAGGAACAATTAATAATGTTTTGAATGAAATTGCTAATTACCTTAATATGGATAAAACAAGCTTAATAAATGCATTATTTAAATGAATAATATTATTTCTAAGGAGTTCTCTCTTAGATATTATTGAAATAATCATTCAAATTTTTCATTATTAGATGATCTATTATTAACACTCTAATTTATACTAAATTTTAAAAAATTTAAATTAAAAGATTCCAATGGATATGACTATGAACCACATTAAAATAAAACTAAAAATATTACTTAAATTAACCATCGTAGTAGCAACATTTTCATCATAACCAAACTCTACAGAAAAAGCAATAGCAGTCATTCCAATTGGTAAGATTAAAACCACAAGGATGATTGAATTATACTTTATTCCAAAGGGCAAAATGATTAACCATATAATTCCAAAAATAAATCCTAAAATGTATCTAATCATTAAAGTTAAAGATACATGCTTCCAATGCGACTTCTCGAAATTTATATTAAATAGTATTCCCAATAATAGTAATGTTAATGCTATGTTTGCTCTTGATAATATATCAAGAAAATCTACAATGAAAATGGGCAATTGAATGTTCAATATGTTAAAAATTACAGCAGAAATTAAAGCTATTAAAGGAATGGATTTTAAAATTCTCTTTAAAATATCAATCAGAATTAATTTCTTTTCCTGGTTAAAATCTATTTTTGAGGAAAAATATAATCCTATAAAATAAACAAGAATAAAAATCACAAATGAGTTCCCCAAATCAAACATTAAAGCATATTGCATTCCTTCAGTACCCCATATACCTTCTATTAAAGGGTAAGCAAATAAACCAATGTTAAATCCAATAGAAGTCATGATAAATAACCCTTTATTTTTTATGGAATATTTTCGATAAATCAGTAAAGTTATTGAAAGAACGATTAAGCCGTGCCCAATTGCTATGAATGGCAAGAAAATTAATGATAAAGAGATTTCCACATTGCTGAAGACTTTAAAAATCAATGCTGGTAATGTAACATTTAATATCACGCTTGTCATGGTCTTTCCATCTTTTTCAGTTAAAATTTTCACCTTTTTCATGATAAATCCTAAGATAATGATCGAAATTGACAACAAAAATACATAATTAGCGTTTGACAAGAAAAATCACTTAAATCCATTTTTAATGAAAGTTAAAAATTTATTTTTTAACAAGTTTTATATTTTTTCAATAATAGTACCTTTAATTTATTTTTATAATATTGGTGATTTCATATATCAAATATTTCAAACCGAACTAACTTACCTATTTATTTAAATTACTCTTTACCAATAGAAGAGCGAGTAAATGATTTAATCTCGAGATTGAGATTAGAAGATAAAATTTCATTGTTATTTAGTATCAGTGACGCCATTGATCACCTAAACATGCCTAAATATGATTGGCGAAATGAATGCTTGCAAGGAGTTGCTTTTGTAGACAAGTCTACAATATTCCCACAAGCAATTGCCATGGCCGCTACATGGAATCCTGAATTAATATATAATGTTGCTAGTGCAATTGCTGATGAAGCTAGAGCACGACATCATGAATTTATGCGAAGAAATAAAATAATGAGATGGACAGGATTAACTTTTTCTACACCAAATATAAATATTTTCAGAGATCCAAGATGGGGTCGTGGTCAGGAGACTTTTGGAGAAGATCCATATTTAACCTCAAGAATGGGGGTAGCATTTTGTAAAGGTCTGCAAGGTAATCATCCAAAATACCTTAAAGTTTGCGCAGAACCAAAACATTTTATAGTCCATAGTGGACCAGAAAAATTAAGACATGAAATCAATAATAAAGTATCTAAAAAAGATTTATATGAAACTTACCTGCCAGCGTTTAAGGCTTGCATTGAAGAAGGAAATGCCGCTGGCATAATGTGCGCATACAATAGGTTAAATGATGAGGCTTGTTGTGCCAGCAAGAAAATTTTGATTGATTTACTTAGAAAAGAATTGAAATTTAAAGGATACGTGATAGCAGATGGAGGTGCTGTTTGGGATGTGTATAAACATCATAAATTAGTAAAAGATTATTCCAGCGCAGCAGCTTTAGCTCTTAAAAATGGATGCGATGTTTTAAATCCATTCAATATAATGACATCTGCTAAATTAAAAAAATATAAAAAATCTGTTTTGGAAGGAGTAAGAAATGGTACCATTACAGAAGAAATGATGAATAATGCTTTAAGAAGGTCTTTAATCGCTAGATTTAAATTGGGAATGTTTGATCCACCTGAACGAGTGCCTTTTACTCGCACTCCTTATAAAATTATAGACTGTAAAAAACATAGGGCATTAGCACTTGAATGTGCAAGAGAATGCATCGTTTTACTTAAAAATGAGAGTTATATTTTACCAATAAACAAGAATTTTAAAAAAATAGCCGTTATAGGCCCCATAGCTAATGAATCAAAAGCTCTTTATTATTTTCATTATTATCCATTCCCTCCTAAAATGATTACTTTTTTAGAAGGTATGAAGAATAACGCTCCAAAAGGCACTAAGCTCTTATATTCAAAAGGTTGCGATTTGATGCAAGAAAATTGTAATTTCTCGGAAGCAAGAGCCATTGCAGAGAATTCAGACATTATCGTCCTTTTCTTAGGAATTACAGCAGAATTAGAAGGAGAAGAAGGTTATGCTGTAGGTCCATTAAGAGGAGATCGAAGAGATCTAAATTTACCGAATGTACAAGAAAGCTTATTGAAAGAAATGGTTTCATTGGATAAGCCAATGGTACTCGTTCTCACGAGTGGGAGTGCTTTATCTATAAATTATGCAAAAAAACACGTACCTATAATTCTTCAAGCTTGGTATCCAGGAGAAGAAGGAGGAAATGCCTTAGCAGAAATACTATTTGGAAAATATAATCCTTCCGGAAGGCTCCCAATAACATTTTATAAATCTGTTAATCAATTACCACCTTTCGAAGATTATGGGATGGAAAATCGTACTTATAGATATTTTAAAGGTGAACCACTATTTCACTTTGGTCATGGTATGAGTTATTCAACTTTTGAGTATTCTAATTTAAAATTATCCTCTTATAGAATAACTAAAAATGAAGAAATAACTGTTTCTTTTGATGTTGTAAATTTAGGAAATTTTTCTGGGAAAGAAGTAATACAACTATACATGAAAAAGAAAAAATCTTCATTTAGAATACCATTAATAGAACTAAAAAGATTTAAAAAAATATCTCTGAAAGAGAAACAAAAGGAAAAAGTTACTTTTAAGTTAAAATATGAGGATTTCTTGATAATAAGCGATGATGGTAGGAAAATCCTTGAACCAGGTGAATTTTCGATTTTTATTGGCGGTAACATGCCACATGAAAAAGGATTGGATAAATTTTTGACCAGTAATATTGATGTATATTAATCTTAATTAAGAAAAACGCAAATAATATAATTAAACAGACTGACTTGTGAAAATAAAATGGATTTAAAAAAAAGTATAGATGATATTTTAACGGAAATAAGTGGTCAGAATGCGTGGAATTGGGTGGCAAAAATCTCTCAATATCATCGCATTCAAGCATCAAGCGGATACCATGATAGTTTGGAAGAAATTAAAAAAGAACTAATTAAAATTGGATATCAAAACATTGAACATTATAAATTTCCAGCTGATGGAGAAAGTCAAGTTTGGGGAATAACTTCTCCTTTACAGTGGGAAATAGAATATGGAGAATTATGGATGGTAGAACCTGAAGAAATAAAATTATGTGGTTTTAATGAAATTCCAATATCAATTGTAACACATTCAAAAAGTTGTGATGTCATTGCTGAATTAATTGATTTAGGTAAAGGAAATGAGATTACTGACTATTTACGAGAAGATTTATCTGATAAAATAATATTAATTTCAAGCTCTACTTACATGTATCACGCTTTTATTGAGCAATCAAATGCTTTAGGTGTGATTTATTATCCAGATTTAAAAAGAACAGGGGAACAATTAGATAAGCGAATATATAATAGTTTCTTTACAACAAAAGAAAGATTAAAAAATGCGAAATTTGGCTTTAGTATTTCTTACAAGCAAGCCATGCATATCAAGGAATTGTTACAAAAAGGTTCTGTTAAGGTTCATGCCATCATAAAATCAGAATTCTTAGAAGGCAATTTAGAGATCCTAACAACTTCGATAAAGGGGTTAAAGGAGCCAAATAAAGAAATCGTGATAATTGCTCACTTATGCCACCCATATCCAGGTGCTAATGATAATGCAAGTGGTTCAGCAGGTTTATTGGAACTAGCAAGAGCATATAACACGTTAATTAATAAAAAAAAAATTAAACCTCCAAACTTCACTATAAGATTTGTATGGGTACCAGAATTTAATGGTACGATTCCTTGGATGAAAGAACATCTAGATAAAATCAAAAATGTAATTGCTTGTTTAAATTTAGATATGATTGGAGAACATCGACTAAAGATTGGAGATCCCTTAGAAGTTAATCGTACTCCTTATTCAACACCTTCAATAATTAATGATATTGCCTTAATAATAATAAAAAATATAGTTGATAATCCTAAGGCAGTAGATAATGCAGGTACAAAAATTCCGATGAGCTATAGGTTTAAAAGTTTTGAAGGTGGAAGCGACCATATTTTGTTTATTGATTCATTTTTTGGAATACCCTCCTTAATGTTTGGTCATGAAGATCCTTATTATCATTCCTCAATGGACAATGTTGAATATGTTGATCCAACGGAATTAAAAAGAGTTATCTCGATGGCATTATGTATATCACATTTATTATCAATTTTAGACGACGAATTGATTTTGGAACTTTGGTCCATCATACATACTGGAATTTTATATAGATGGGGGAATGTTATAAAACATTTAGAAACATTAGCATTAACAATTAAAAAAAACAAAAATAATCTAAAAGAAGTATTAGTGGAACATGAATTGATGGAACAGGCTCTCTTAAAATGCTATGTTAAACATGAATTCGAAAACTTAGATTGGTTAAAACAATTCATGACTTCAAATGATATTTTACATCTAGTAAATCTTGCTAAACAAGAATTAAATGAAATCATTAAAATAACCAAGTCAAATTTGATTAAAAGATCAAATTTAGTTAATGAAAATACTGATTTACACGATATTAAGACCGATTTAAACACCTATTGGAGAGCAATTTACGATGGCCCTTTTCCAATTGATAAATTAATGCAATTAAGCATAAAGAAAGAATTTAAGGAATTTATTGAAGAATTGGGTTATCCATTCTTAGGACCGTTAAATGAACTCGTCAATTTAATGGCAAAAAATCTTTCATTATTAGAAATTTCTTGCTATTTATCTTTAGAATATGAACAATTAATCTTGCCTTCAAAAATAAGAAAACTCGTAGAAATATTGGAAGATGAGGGCTTTTTTAAAAAAATTGACCCGTAAATAATTTAAAATTTTATTTTTTTCTAACATCATTCAATTTATCAGATCAAACAAGGATCTTACCAAGAAATCTTCTTTTTTAATATCAAGTTTGCTATCATGAGCGGAATTTAACGGTTTTATATTCGATAAAACAATTTTTCTAGATTCTCCTGGCTCCATCGAGAAGAAATTATCATCCGCTAAAAAATCATATTTTTTAGAATCTATATGAACATAGATTGCTATATTTTTAGTCGAGATAAAAATACTTAATTTATTTTTATTATTCTTAAAGTTTAGGTACTTTTCTAATTCCCAGTTAATTTCTGGATCTTTCAAATTAAATTTCTTAGGATCATCTAAAAACCGAAACCCTCTCTTGATCTCTCCATTTTCACTTAATTTATAAAAAATAACATGATCGTGAGCATTAGATCTATTTATGTTAACATTATTTAATTCTACTTTTTCTATTAGTTGAGAACTACAAGGATTAACTTTTATATCGTGATTTTTATGAGCTATTAAATTATTCTCGGAATTATATATTTTCCATTCAAGTGAACATTCCTTCAACTCTACATGATCATTTGTTATCCAAAATTCGATAAAGTCTTTAGTTTCTAAAATATTTGGAAAAAGCGGAGAATAAAATCTTTTAGCAAAATAGTGTAAGGCTTTCCATCTTCCGAAATAATCAATGGAAGACCAACTTGCTACTGGCCAACAATCATTTAACTGCCAATACAATGATCCCATGCAACGAAAATCATTCCTGTTCCGGCGCCAATGTTCTACGCCATATTCTATTGCTTCCGCTTGAGTTATTTGGGATAAAACTATCTGATCTTCAAAATTTTCTGGAATTAAAAATCTTTTTTTTATGTATCTTAGAATTTTTTTATTTCCAGCAGAATTTTTTTGATGATTTTCCATTATGGGAGAAAACATGTTAAATTGTTCTTGAGGGCAAAATTCCATTATTGTTTTAATTGATGGAAAAGACTCAAAACCAAATTCTGACATGAACCTTGAATAGAAAGTTCTATAAGCTTTAAATGGCTTATTTTGATGCCAAACTTCCCAAAAATGAGAATCTCCTCTATCTGGAGAATTAGAATTAACCCTTCCTAAATCATTCCCTATGAAACCATTTGAAGGTGAACTTGGCCAATAAGGATGCGTCCCATCAAATTTTTCAATAAGATTTGGTAATAATTCTTCAAAAATTTTTAAGTAAGCTTTTTCATAATTTTTAATCAATTTTTCATCTGTGATTTCAGATATGATGAGTTCTAATTTCCATAACCACTCTATTTCGTTATTTCCACACCACAAAGCCAAGCTTGGATGGTTTCTTAATCTTATAACATTTTGAATGAATTCGAGTTCTATATTATTAACGAATTCTTCATTATAAGGATATATCGCACAAGCAAAAGGAAAATCTTGCCATACTAGGATTCCAAATTCATCACACATTTCATAAAATAAATCATCTTCATAAATGCCGCCACCCCATACTCTTAAAAAGTTCATGTTAGCAATCTTAACATCTCTTAAAAGATTCTCATACAATCCCAATTTTTTACCACGAGGGATAAAACTGTCAATGGGAACCCAGTTAGCTCCTTTAGCGAAAATAGGAACTCCATTTAATCTAAAGTAAAAAGTTTCGCCCCATTTATCTTTTTTCCTTATTAATTTTAAGTCCCTGATCCCAAATTTAGTTTCTAATGCATCAATTATTCCATCTTTGATAATTTCTACTTTCAATTCATGTAAATTAGGTTTACCAAGATCATGAGTCCACCATAATAAAGGATTATTGATTATAAATTCAACATGTTGATTAATTTCTTTCAAACTTGTCTTTTTCTCTAGGATCTCACCATCTGGAGTAATGATATTGAAAAGAAGTTGATAATTTCCCTCTTTAAACTTTTTTGGACTATTGATCAATTCTAAGCTAATAATTATCTTCGCTTGGACAATTTTTAGCTTAGCTAATTCATTTGAATCTAAAATCTCATTAGGATTCTTGTTATATGTTAATTCTTGATCGATTTTTAGAGAGTTTATTAAAAGACCATCATGACATATTATTTCTACATTTTTCCAAATTCCGATGTCGGGTAATTTTGGTCCCCAATCCCAACCAAAAGAATATTGAGCTTTTCTCAGATATGGAATTCCCGGCAATGAATCATTTGTCTTTAAATTAGTTCCATGCTTTTTTATCATTTCTTCAGCATGCTTTAACGGACTTTTGAAGAAAAGCCTTATCGTATTAATGCCCTTTCTTAAAATATTATGAATATCGAATTCATGTGTTTTAAACATGTTTGAAGTCTTTCCTATGAAAGTATCATTTAGAAAAATTTTTGCAATTAAGTCTATTCCATAGAATCTTAATAGAATATTGGAATAAGAAAGAATTTCTTCTTTTATTTCAAAACTTTTTTCAAAGATCCAATCAGATTCATGGATCCAATTAACCTCATGTTCATTATTGCCATAAAAAGGATCCGGTATTATTTTGTTATTTATTAATGCCTCATAAACAGTTCCTGGAATGTCAATCGTGGTTTCAATTTTCCTTTCATTATTTATTACTTTCCAAGTTCCATTTAAAGCGATTTTTTTAACCCTTTTCACTTTAATCCCGAAAGTTATAATAGATTAAATTATATACGTGAAATTTTCATCTTTCAAGATCCAGGAGCGCAAGAATTTATCTTTCTTTCTTGATTCCCAGATATTTTCAATGTTATTTATTCCCTCGATTAGTTTCTCAAGTAAATCTTGCTTTACTTTATAATCTTCATGGGATGGATATAATTCAACCTCGCTATTATTAATGCATAAATCTAATAATTTTGATAAACTATTGAGGATTATAGGGAAATCCCTTTTTTTAGGAAGATATATGGCACCATAATGAGCTGTATCACCTGTAAATAATTCATTTCGATTAGAAAGGAGAGAAATGGATCCTGGAGAATGCCCGGGAGTGTGAATTACCTTCAAAGAAATGTTTCCTAAATCAAATTCTACGCCTTCTCGAATAGGATTAATTTTAGAAGGGGGTAAAAGTTTAAAGTCTTTTTTTTCATATCTCTTAACTACATTCTTAGAAGAATCTTTAATAAAGGAGATATCTAATGGTAAACACGCCATTCTTACTTCATTTTCGTGAATATAAATTTCATTAAACTCGTCATTAGACCCTCGGTGGTCAAAATGCGAATGCGTGTTTATTACAATTAAATCTTTCCCATCAATAAGCTTCATTACAATCGGATTTAATTTAAATAATCCACATCCCGTATCAATTAGAGCTGCCTTTTTTTCTCCCACTATAAGAAAGATATTCACGTATTTAGTATAAAATCTTGGATCAATTTCATCCAACCTTTCTCTAATGATGAATAAATTTTCAGAAATTTCTTTTATTTCAAACCAATCTTTATCATGAATGTTTGTCATAATTAATTAAATTTATTTATTATTCAAGAAAATTATACACATTAATGTTATGAGAATTTGATTATTTTAAAATTTATTGTTGAGAAAAATGGAAAATAAGGATTCTATTAACAACAATAGTTTAAATGAAAAATTTTTACCATATCAACCGCGCATGAAACCACCGCAACCAGATTCTCTTAATGTGAAGCGCACTATTTTCTTTTCATTTGCGTTTTTAACGGTTTTATTGGCTTGGTCATACTTTAATTTCAAGGTACCTTTAATTTTGGATAGAATTTTGACTGGAAATCCATTTAAAGATGTTCTAAAAGGGTTTATAATGGCTTTAGATAACTTGATAGCTGTATTTTTACAACCATATTTTGGAGATTTAAGTGATAGGACAAAAAGCCGATTCGGTCGTAGGATGCCATTTATCATTGTAGGCATTTTGAGTTCTGCTATATTTTTCGTTCTCATTCCATGGATAAAAGTATTTATTGGTCTATTTTTAATTATATTTTTGTTTGACCTCGCAATGTGTTTATATCGATCACCTTCTATTGCTATCCTGCCTGATTATACACCCGAAGCTGTATATTCCAAAGGAAGCGCAATTCAACAATTCATTGCAAATATGGGAGGATTAATTGGTTTTATAATTCCCATGATAGTAAACTTAATTCCCAATATTTCCGCCGAATGGGTTGACGCAACTGGTTTTTTAATTGTAAGCATTTTAATGGTTATATTATTAATTTTATTAGTAATATTTGTTAAAGAAACGCCTACGGGAGACAAATTCTTTCAAATTACAGATAAAAAATTTGAAGTAGATAAATTAACATACCGGATTAGAGAAGTCGATGATATTCAATTAAAAGAAGTAGAAGAAGCTAAAGGTTTCAAATCATATAGACAAGCCATAAAAATCATAAAAGAACATCGGGATTTTGCTTACTTTTTGGGTGCTATATTTTTCATGTATTTAGCTTTTGCCTCGGTTGAAGCTTTCTTCTCAAGTTTTGCCATGGATTATTTGGGTTTGTATCAACAAGCATTAATTGAGACTGGAAATGTTGCTGATGCTATTAAATTAGCCGAATCACGTGCAGGAACTTTATTCTTGGCGTATGCTGGTCCTATGATCGCTTCAGCGTATTTTGTTGGCATGCTTGGACAAGCAAAAAAAGTAGGTAGGAAAAAAGCAGTAAAAATTTTCCTTTCTTGGTTAGTTGCATCGCTTCTTATAATGACATTGATAGTTGTTCCAATTGTTTATCATAATAACATTCCAATTTTGATTATAACGGTTCTTACTCTAATCTCAATTCCATGGATGGGATTTATCGTTAATGGTTTTTCAATTTTATGGGCATTAGCACCAGAAGGAAAAGTAGGTATCTATACTGGAATCTATTATACGTTTAATCAAACAGCATACACGGTCGCACCAATCCTATTTGGTAGTATTTTAATGATTTTTACTAGTTTCGGCGATTTTCGATACATTGTCATGTTTCCTTTTGTTTTAATTTGCGTCATTATAGCATTTCTATTTTTCATTAAAATAAAAGGAGGAGAAACTAAAAGCGGAAGAATTTCTCATTAATATTTCTTTTTTTTCTTTCATTTTAAGAAAAAATCAAACATACTAAAATATATTACGAATTTTTTTATATAGAATATAAACTTAAATATAGTATGAAAGAAAGAGATTTATTTCCCGATTATACACCTAAGACGACTCCAGACACAATACATGATTATTGGAGAAAACCCAGTTTTATTTTTGACATCCTTAATGAAATAGGAAATCCTACTTTAGAAAACTTTCCAAAAATAATAAATTACTTTAATGAATATAAAGAAAAAGCTGAAAAGCATCCAGGCTATTTTAAAGAGGGAAATGTAATCTTAGGAGCTGACGAAAACCAATATTATCCTTCAGAAGAAGAGCTTTTAGTATCAGAATTAGGAAAATTGATAAAAGAAATTGTTCAAACTTATCCAAAGGAACAATTAAAAATAATAAAAATGAGAAAAGGCATAAAATCGCAAAAATTATCCTTTTATGAAATTAAATTTAGGCACGTGGATGTTATGGGTTCAGGAAGATTTTTTTATGCTGTTAAAGATCCAAAAAAAACTGAAATTGTGTTGTAATATCGTGGTATTGATCTAAAATTAATCTTTTCAAGCAATTATTATTAAGGAAAAATTTCTTTAAGTTAATGATAGTTATCATAAATACTTGGAGTGATAGATATTAGTGAAAAGCTGAAAGATGAATCTTTTGTTAGAATATGGAAAATTCGTGAGAAGATTCAAGAATTAGAAAATCTAAAAAATGATTCTATTAAAATTTTGAAAAATATTAAATCTTTAGATAAATCAACCAGGAAAATTTATATATCTGACATAAAGGAATGTTATTATTCTATTGTTGCTGCTTGGGTCATGCTTGAAGTTTCTATCGATGATCTCTCAAATTTGAATTCGTCGAAATTATTTTTAGATGCAGCAATAAGTAATTTCTCTAGATTCATTAGCGAATTAAAAACATTAAATAACTCCAAAATCACCCGTTTAATCAATAAACTAAATAAATCTTTTGATAAGTGCATTAAAGCATTTAAAAATGAATATGAAAACTTGGCTCCAAGTAGTACAAAATTCCCTAGTTATATTCCAAAGGTCATTAAAGTATCAGATTCAGAATATAGATTGCCCTGTTCTGTTTGTGGAAATATTGCAGTTATTTTTAGAATTGGCGTGAGTAGATTCGAAAAAAGGCCTTCACTTATTTTTGAAGGTATTACACATACGACCTCATTAAGTAAAGATCTCGCCCCTGAATTGTTTAAAATATTAGATCATCAAGATCTAAAAAAGGCACATCAATTCATGAAAAAGTATCATTCTTATGAAGGTTTGGATGCATATTGTCCCCAATGTGATAAAATATATTGTAGAAATCATTATAATGCGTTAGAAGAATGGGATGAAGGATTTTATGATTATACAGAAGGTACTTGCCCAGAAGGACATACAAGAATTATTGATGATTAAAATTGATAGATGTTTATTTTTACTAAATTTTAAATAAATTTTATTAATTACATTTTAAAATTAAAATATCTAATTAAATTCTTTAAACATTTATTTTTAATAAAAAAAATTATTGTATAGTTTATGCATTTTCCAATTCTTTCCGGCGTTCTTCTAAAATTTTGCGAACTCTGTCTCTATCTCTGGGATATGTAAAGTAAACCAGTGTAAATAGTATCAAGCATAAAATCCAAGGAATAAATGCTACAAAAAACATTCCTTGTGCAAGGGCATGCATATTTGCCAATCGAAGACTTGTTGGTAAATCTTTAATCTCAACACCCATTGGTGGAGTAGTAAATCCAAAAAAAGCAGCAGCCATGCCTACAAAAATTGAACCTAATGCTCCAAATGATCCTTCAAACATTCGATCAACAGAAAAAACACTACTTCTCATTTCTGGTACAAAAACTTGACTAAATATAGGATTATTACAGCCCACGCCAGCCCAGGTTATGAGTAATCCAGTAATAGTTCCTACAATTACATATAAGAATAAAGATGATGTATTCATTGGAATGATATAAAACATTACAAATGTCAGAGGAATTCCAGCAAATACAGAAATCTGGGCAATCATGATCCTACCCTTATCGGGATATTTTTTTTCAGCAATGTCGCCTAAAATTCCGCCAATTAAATTTCCAATAGCAGCGCCTATTGCAACTAATGAAAACATTAATCCTGATGTCAAGGGATCAAAACCTACATATTCGAACCAGACAACCATGAAAAGAATGCCATTCCAAGGAATCGTTCCAGCTAATCCTTGAAGAACAATTAAAATAAATGTCTTGTTTGTAAAAATCTTTTTATAATCGGATAATTTTAATTTATACTTTTCTGCTTTTTCTAATGTAATTTTCCCTTTCAATTCAGGCTCCATTTCTCCTCGTATTGGATCCTTTGCAAAAATCAGCGTGAAAATGCCTATCAAAATACTAATTACACCCCATATGATGAAAACATATCTCCACGTATCTAACCCGAAAATGGATGGGCTTATTGAAACGATAGTAGTAGCAAAAAGGGTACCCAAGATAATTCCAAATACTCCCGTCAAACCTAACCAACCATATGCTTTACCTCGCTTGTCTGGGGGAAAATAATCTGAGATGAGTGATTGAGCAGTAGGCACGATTACGGCTAATCCAATTCCCGTAATCGCTCTATAAATCAATAAATCAATGTAGCTTACACCAAATGCCACTAAAATCGTAAATATTGCCCAGATAAAACATCCTATTGCTAAAATTTTTCGCCTTGAATGTTTATCGCTAAACCATCCCCAAAATGGTGAAGAAATGGATTGAAGAATTGACCTAACACCAGTAAGCGTGCCTAATTGGATGATATCTATTCCAAGGCTACTTTGAATTTGAGCATATAAAGTTGGAAATAATTGGGCATCAGAATTGCCGATGATATTTGCCAAATTTATTGATACTTGAGTTCCTTTTCTCCCAGGAATTTCATTTGATTTTTTTTCATCATTTTCTTTCTTACTTACCAACGTTCTTCACTTTTCAAATATATTTTTAATTAAATTAATGTTAATCAATTTTTGATTTAATTTTGTTAAATAAAAAAATTATCTTGTTTTATATTGAGAATGCAAATGTTGTAATTGGTAATTGCTTTTTGATGGATAAATTAATATCATCTCTTGATAAGATCCATATATTTTGAATAAATCATATTATAAATTTTGCTATTAATATCGTTAAACTTCATTTTTTATGCATTGTATTTTTTTTATTTTGATTTATATTGATATTACTCGTTATTATACTATTAAGTTTTTTATTATAAATGATAATCCCGCCAATAACATTTAGTTTTAAAGAAATTTTTTTAATCTTCATCTCATTATAGCATTATATCATTAAATTTTATTGCTATAATAAGAATAATGTCTAATATTCGCACAAATTAAAAAAGCTTTATTCTCTCTTTAAAAAAATCTTTAAATGAAGAAAAAATGTTACAAATTAAACTGATTAAATTTTGGGCTCTGTGAAGGATTAATACTGATAAAATTCATTAATTCTATAAAAAAAATTAATTATATCACATTTATGGGTTTTTTATTATTAGAACTAATGATGATTTTTTTTACGAGTATAAATATATTTGAATTTCAACAATTGGAAGGGGACACGTATTTATAAGGAGTAATTAGTAACTTAATTCAATTTTACTTAATATTCAATATTTTATTTGTACTTGGTACTTTATTTAATTTTAAAGAATTAAAGAATCATTCGAAATCTAAAAAACCTTATTCATTGGCAATAATTTGCTACCTATCAACGATATTTATCATCATTTCTTTCATAAATTATTTTAGAATTATTTGGAATAACCCTTCTTATGTGGATTACTTTTATAATCTGACTTATTACAGTATTTTTGTGATCATCCTAAACTCAATAATTTTTACTGGAATTTTATTAAAACTCAAAATTTATTCGTGAAAATCACCAAAGTGTTTTTCAATTTTAAGATAATTTAAATTATTACTATTTCATTTTAAAAGTGTTCTTTCATGAACTTCTTATTTTGAAGAGAGTCATCTTATTACGATAACGGTTTATCTTTTTGAAAAACTTAAAAAGAATGAAATAAATACTTCCATATTTACCATTTGTTCATGTAGGATTAAAAGTGAAAACCGTAAAAAGAATTTTTAATATAATATTATTTCTTGGAATTGGTATTCTTTTGGTTTTAGCTCCAAATATTAATCCCTTTTCTCGCTTAGTTCTGCGTACTGGACATTCTTTCATAATTGTAGCAGCTTGGATGGTTCTAAGTTTCATTATTTCAAAACACAGAGAAAAAAAAAATCCAAAATCAATAGAAGATATTTTTCAAAATGAAGAAGTAATATTTATTTTAACGCCGCAAATATTGCACAAAAAAGGTAATTTATTAATCATGAAAAAAGATGGGTTATATTATTTTGGAATGTTAATGATTAGCCTACTTACTATTGGCGTGACTTGGTACGTTTTCTTACCTTACATAATAGAATCTTCAGAAAGTTTGAGTGGAGCTTCATCCGTAGCATATTATATAATGCCCATCCTGATATCTTTATTGGCATCAATTTTCATATTTGTAGCAATATACATTA
>Ga0190360_1000399_pt1 | contig 24782 bp, 19 predicted proteins | sample 48721834_MG_FD_161271 | JGI IMG/M metagenome (GOLD analysis project Ga0190360, IMG submission 161271) | Hydrothermal vent microbial mat bacterial communities from Southern Trench, Guaymas Basin, Mexico - 4872-18-3-4_MG | ecosystem: Environmental > Aquatic > Marine > Hydrothermal vents >... | reverse complement strand
TGCCTCCGGCTTCCTTCAGACCCCGCCTCACGACGACGCCCTTGCCTTCAGCTAACAGTTGGTGCGATCAACCTCCGTAAGGGTCTTTCACCCTCTAGCCAACGCCCATGCCGGGCGCACAAGAAGAACCCCTCTCCCGCGCGGGAGAGGGGTCAGGCCGAGAGGGAACTGAGATGGGGGTCTGTTGCGGACCTTCAGCTCTGATCAACAGGTTCCAGCGGCTTGCAGCAGAGCACAAGCTGCTTGGCCGCGCGCACCTCATCCAGTCGCCCGAACGGCGTCGCATGGGGCGCGCTCTTGAGTACATCGGGATTCTCGCGCGCCTCGCGGGCGATGGTCTCCATGGCCTCGATGAAGGCGTCCAGGGTGGCCTTGCTCTCAGTCTCGGTGGGCTCGATCATGAGCGCCTCCGGCACTATGAGCGGGAAGTAATTGGTCGGCGGGTGGAACCCGAAATCCATCAGTCGCTTGGCGATATCCAGCGCGTGGACATCTGGTGCATCCGGCCAGCGGCCTTCGGCCACGAACTCATGCATGCAGACCCGATCGAAGGGCACTTTGTAGGTATCCCGTAAATGGACCCGCAGGTAGTTGGCATTGAGCACTGAGTAGTCCGCCACTTCTCGCAGGCCCTGCTTGCCCTGGATGCGCAAGTAGGCGTAGGCCCGTACCATCACGCCAAAGTGACCGTGGAAGGCCTTCACTCGCCCGATGCTCTTCTTGGGCATCACCAGACCATAGAGCGGGGGTTCCTCCTCGCTGCCTTCCTCCAGGACCTCGACTACCGGCCCCGGCAAGAAATCAACTAGGTGCTCCGCCGCGCCCACCGGGCCGGAGCCTGGGCCGCCGCCGCCGTGGGGTGTCGAGAAGGTTTTGTGCAGGTTGTAGTGCAAGACATCGAATCCGAGGTCCCCAGGGCGGACGATGCCGAGCAGCGCGTTCATGTTGGCGCCGTCGCCGTATACCAGGCCGCCGCATCCATGGATCAAGTCCACCACTTCCTGGACGTGCTCCTCGAAGAGCCCCAGCGTGCTGGGGTTGGTGAGCATCAATCCGGCGACATCCTCGCCGCAATGCTTGCGCAGTTCGTCGAGATCCACATTGCCACGCCCGTCGGAGGGGATTTCGATCACTTCCATCCCGCTCATCGTGGTGGTGGCGGGGTTGGTGCCGTGGGCCGAATCGGGGACCAGGATCTTCCGGCGATGGTCATCCCCGCGGCTCAGGTGATAGGCGCGAATGATGAGGATCCCGGTCAACTCGCCATGAGCGCCCGCCGCCGGCTGCAGACTCACGCCCGCGAAGCCGCCGATTTCCTTGAGCCACTCCTGGAGGGCATACATGAGCGCCAGATTGCCCTGGGCCGTCTCGGGGTCTTGGAGGGGATGGGTCAGGGCGAAGCCGGGCAATCGGCAGACGTCCTCGTTGATCTTGGGGTTGTACTTCATCGTGCAGGACCCCAGCGGATAGAAGCCGATATCGACCCCATGATTGAGCTGGGAAAGGCGCACGAAGTGCCGCACCACATCCATCTCGGAGAGCTCCGGCAGCGGCAGTTCCTCGCGCGTCAGTCCCTCGGGCAATTCCGCCAGGGGCACATCCGGCTCTGGCAGCGTGATACCCACACGGCCGGGAGTGGAGATTTCGTAAATCAGGGGCTCAGGCATGGGAAACCTCCTCCAGCGCCTCCACCAGGTCTTCGATCTCTTCGATCGAGATCGTTTCCGTGACGGCGAGGAGCATGTGATCCTTCAACTCGGGGAAATCCTGGCCCAGGTCATAGCCGCCGAGGATGTCGTAGTCGAGCAAGTGAGCATTGATCTCGCCCACTGGGCCTGGGCAGGCGATGACAAACTCATGGAAGAAGGGATGCTTGTTCCAGAGTTGGAAACCCGGCAGGGCGTCGATCTTGGAGGCGGCATAGTGCGCCTTGTGGTAGCAGAGCTCGGCGACCTTGCGCAAGCCTTGCTTGCCCATCACGCTCAAGTAGACCAGGGATGCCAATGCCATCAGGCCCTGATTGGTGCAAATGTTAGAGGTGGCTTTGGCCCGGCGGATGTGTTGTTCGCGGGGTGTGAGCGTGAGCACGAAACCTCGCTGCCCGCGGCTGTCGACCGTCTCTCCCGCGATGCGCCCCGCCATCTTTCGCACATACTTCTCCCGGGAGGTGAAGATCCCCAAGTAGGGTCCGCCATAGGAGAGCGGGATGCCCAGAGGCTGGCCATCGCCCACGACGATATCGGCGCCGAACTCGCCCGGCGGCTTGAGCATACCCAGCGCAAGCGGGTTCACCACGACTGTCAAGAGAGCTCCCGCCTCGGCTGCCGCTGCCGCAAGCGCCGCATAATCGTGTATGTTGCCGAAGAAATCCGGGTACTGGACCGCCACCATGGTGGTGTCCTCATCCAGCATTGCCGCCAGCTTCTCAGGCCCATTCTCGCAGGATTCCTCGCCAACGATGGTCAACCCCATGCCCTGGGTGTAGGTGTGGACAACCTGGCGGTAATGGGGATGAATGGCGGGCGAGAGCACCACCTTATGGCGTTTGCGCCGGTGGTGATTGAGGGCCATGATCGCCGCCTCGGCCAGCGCCGTGGCACCATCATAGTGGGAGGCATTGGAGACCTCCATCCCGGTCAGCTCGCACATCACGCTCTGATACTCGAAGATCGCTTGCAGCGTGCCTTGCGAGATCTCGGGCTGGTAGGGTGTATAGGCGGTGTAGAACTCATTACGGCGAAGGATGTGATCGACGACCGAGGGGATGAAATGATGATAGGCGCCGGCCCCCAGGAAGCAGGAAGCGTGGCTGACTTCCAGGTTCCCTTCGGAGAGCGCTTGAAGCTCCCCCATCGCTTCCATTTCTGAGATGGGGCCCGGAAGCTGTAGGTCCGGGAAGCGCACACTTTCGGGGATATCCTTATAGAGGTCCTCGATCTTCTCCACGCCGATCGCGGCGAGCATTTGCCGCCGCTCTTCCTCGGTATGGGGTATGTAGGCCATTAGTGTTCACGCTCCTCGCAGTACTTCTTGTACGCAGCGGCGTCCATCAGCCCATCCAGTTCGGAGGGATCGCTGATTTTGAATTTGACCAGCCAAGCCTGGCCGTAAGGATCGCTGTTGATGAGTTCCGGGCTTTCGGTGAGGGCCTCGTTGACGGCCTCGATTGTGCCGCCGACCGGCATATAGACATCCGCGGCGGCCTTGACCGATTCGACCGCGGAATGTGCCTCGCCCTTGGCGAGCGTGCCGCCCACATCCGCCACGTACTCCACGTACACGATGTCGGAAAGCTGGTCTTGCGCGTAGTCGGTAACGCCGGTCGTGGCGGTATCGCCTTCGACCCGCACCCACTCATCGCTCTCCGTGTATTTCAGGTCTTCAGGGATGTTCATATTGGCCTCCTCGCCGTCTTTTCAAGTGTTGGTTCCGGGTATGTGCAACGGGCGCACACCGTGAGCGTGTGCGCCCTCTGTCATCAACCTGAGAGATTCATCCCTGTCAAGGGATTTGCACCTTCGGTGTCGAATGACTTTCCAGAGGATCGGCCAAATCGGGTCCTTGTACCTGAGAGTTTCACCGCATGCATGCACCATTCCCTGCGGTTTGCCCCTTCGGTGCCCGGCCCATCCGGGACTCTCCCCGATTTGTGCAAACTTGCGGCCTCATTCTACGGTAGCGGCATAAGAGTGTCAAGCGAAGGGCGTCACATCCTCCCGGTGTGCTTGCTCCGGGCGCTCGCTGGTGCTAGATTAAGCATTGGAAATAAGGGTTCCGTAGTCACCAATTGCTAGACGATGATAAGGCGATAAGGAGTGACGGTTTTTTTCTGCAGTGACATTCGACACTTGCCCGAGGCCATCCTGTGGCCTATCCTGACTTGCGCACGTCCGATCTAGCACCCATTTGCCCTCCATCCTCCCCCGCTTTCCCATGGGTGCCGGCCCTACTCTGCAGAGCATGAGACAGAATACCCCGAGTGATCCCTGGATTCATCCTGATTATCTGAGGTGCAGTGGCCGCACCGCTCGTTGGCCGAGGCTCAGAAGAGCCCGCGCTCTTATGAGGCGGGCGGATTCACGGCAGCTGTATGAACTCATTCAAGCCAAGGCTTCAACGGAAGGAGGTGATGCCCAAGGGTCAAGCCATTGACGAGACACCCCTGCGTCATTCCCGATGGAGAGAGGAGAGAAGTGAACATGTCCAAGCGATTGCTGGTTTTCATAGTCTTTGCCGCGTTGCTGCTGGCGGCGTGCGGCCAGGCTGCCCAGCCGACGATCAAGATCGGCATCAACGCGCCCCTGACGGGCGACATCCCCAAGGTCGGCGAGGGCACCAAGTTCGCAGCCGAGCTGTGGTTGGAGGAGACTGGCGGCACCATCACCGTGGGCGGCAAGGAATACAAGGTCGAGCTGGTCATCGAGGACAACGAGTCCAAGGGCGAGTCGGCCGCAGCCGTCAACACCAAGCTCATCACCCAGGATGAGGTGCTGGTGATCGTCGGCCCGCAGGCCTCCAAGCAGGCTGTCCCGGCTGGCGGCGTAGCGAATGACCTTGAGACCCCCATGATCAGCCCTTGGTCAACGAACCCCAACACGACCCTGAACCGGCCCTGGGTCTTCCGCACTCCCTTCCTGGATCCCTTCCAGGGCCCGGTGGTAGCAAACTTCGTCACCGAGGAGTTTGGCTTCACCAAGGCGGGCGTGCTCTACGACATCGCCAGTGACTACCCCAAGGGCCTGGCTGAGTTCTTCAAGTCGGCCTGGGAGGATCTGCACGGCGAAGGCTCCGTGGTGGCTTTCGAGAGCTTCACCACCGGCGACACGGACTTCAGCGCCCAGCTGACCAAGATCATGGATGCCGGCGCGGAGTTCATCTTCACGCCACAGTATTACAACGAGGTGGCGCTGATCGTGCAGCAGGCACACGAGCTCGGCTTCACCGGCCCCATCGTCGGCTCCGACAGCTGGGGCTCGGCCGAGACGGTCAACCTCTGCGGCGAGGACTGCTACGGTGCCTTCTTCAGCACCCACTACGCCGCCGAGGGCGCCACGGGTGCCACGAAAGAGTTCATCGACAAGTACAACGCCAAGTACGGCTACGTCCCGGATGACGTCGGCGCCCTGACCTGGGATTCGCTCAACATCGTCAAGAAGGCCATCGAGGATTGCGGCGAGATCACCGGCGATATCAAGGCCGACCGCAAGTGCGTGCGGGATGCGATGGCGAAAATCAAAGAGTTCCCCGGCATCACCGGTGATATGACCTTCACCGAGGAAGGCGATCCCATCAAGTGCGCGGTGATCGTGCGCATCAGCGAAGAAGGCAAGTTCACCTTCTACAAGCAGATCTGCCCGTAACACCGGCGCTTGCGGATGGACTTCAGGCTCTGGCCTGAAGTCCATCTCCCTTGTAAAGGTCACTGGATCCAGGGGGCGGGGGATCCCTTCCCCGCCCCCTCGGGAGCAGAGGGACGGTCCACTATGCAGTTCTTCCTTCAAAATGTCATCAACGCCCTGCAGTGGGGCAGCATCTACTCTCTGATCGCCATCGGCTACTCGATGGTATACGGCGTGCTGATGCTGTTCAACTTTGCGCATGGCGATGTCTTCATGGTCGGCGCCTACATCGGCTTCTTCATCTCCACCGGTCTGCTGGCGCTCGACATCGGCGGACTGATCGGCCTGCCGCCAAGCATGGAATTGGGCCTGGTGCTGGTGCTCACACTGATCCTGGCAATGGTGCTCAACTCCTTCGTGGGCATGGCCGTGGAGCGCATCGGCTACCGGCCGTTGCGTGATGCGCCACGCGCCTCAGCCGCCATCACGGGACTGATGATCGGCATCATCCTGGAGACCGGGAACCTTGCGCTGCTCGGCCCCCAGAGGAGATCCTTCCCCGAACTGATCAAGACGACAACTTTCCAGTTCATGGGCGTGAGCGTCACCAACAAGAAGATTCTCATCGTGGTGGTTTCCCTGGTACTCACGCTGGCGCTGCACCAATTCGTCCGCCGCAGCAAGTGGGGCATGGCGATGCGCGCTATGGCCTACGACTACGTCGTCGTCCCCTTGATGGGGATCTCGGCCAACACCATCGCGCTGATGACCTTTGCCTTGGGCTCGGCGCTGGCAGCGGCGGCCGGGATCCTCTACGGCGTGGCCTATCCGGTATTGGACCCCAATATGGGGATCCTATTCGGCTGGAAGGCCTTCGTGGCGGCCATCCTGGGCGGGCGCGGGTCGATCCTGGGCGCAGGCCTGGCAGGTTTCCTGCTGGGATTCATCGAGATCTTCGTCACCACCATCTTTCCCTCTACGATGAGAAACCTGATCGCCTTTGGAATCATCTTGATCATCCTGACCTTCCGCCCGCACGGCTTCTTCGGTGAACCGTACAGCGCCCAATTGCGGCTGTGACATATCGACGGTCAAGAAAGGGAACCGCAATGGATGTGTCTTCTGGTTCGTTACCTGGCAGGCGGCATCGCATCCGCCAGGCGCTCGGGCGCTTCTGGGCCCCATACCGTTCGGTGCCCATGCTGGGCTGGCTCCTGGCGGCCTTGGTGGCAGTGCTCATGGAGCGCTTCTTGGGCTTGCCGCTGGCACACCTCCTGGGGATGGCCAAGATCCCGGCGCTCTTTGGGATCGTGTTCATCCTGGATGCCCCAATCCTCTTCCCGATCGCCCTGGCCTACATGCTGCTGATCTACTTCATACCCATCGGCCTGGTGGCGCGCTTCACCGCGCCGCTCGCCAACCGGGCCGCTCGCTGGCTGGCTTCCTATCCCACGGTGGTCTCGGCCATCCTGCATCTGCTAATCCTCTACGGCGTGCTGGAGATCTGGACGAGCATCACCGATTACCGCCTGCTGGTGGCTCGCTTCACGATGATCGCCATCATGGCCACCCTAAGCCTGAACGTGGTGAACGGATACATGGGCGAGTTTTCCTGTTCGCACCCGGGTTTCATGGCATTGGGGGCCTACACCGCCTCGGTGTTCACCATCGTGCTCTTCGTCTCCGACAACCGCTTCGGGGAGGCGCTGCTCCCGCCCGCGCTGGGGCCCTTCCTGTTCCCCATCTCGCTCGTCCTGGGCGGGCTGGTGGCGGCCGTCGGCGCACTGCTGGTGGCCATCCCCTCCTTCCGAACCCGCGGCGACTACCTGGCCATCATCTCGCTGGCTTTCATGTTCATCGTAAAGAGCTTGTTTGAGAACATGGAGGTCGTGGGCGGGGCGCGAGGCATCAGCAACCAACCCAACTACTCCACCTTGCCGATCGTCTTCATCTGGACCGTGATCTCGATCTGGATCATCAACAACTTCGTCCGCTCGACGATCGGCAAGGCCTTGAACGCCGTACGGGATGGTGAGTTGGCGGCCAGCGCCATGACGGTCGATACACGCAAGACCAAAATGACCGCCTTTCTCTTTGCCGCTTTCTGGGCCGGCGTTTCCGGCGGCCTCTTCGCGCACGTCATCCGCTACATCAACCCCGACACCTTCGGCATCCGCAAGCTGGCCGAAGTGCTGGCGATGGTCTACCTTGGTGGCTTAAACTCGGTCACAGGCTCGATCGTCGGTGCCGTCGGCCTGAGCCTGATCAGCGAGGCCTTGCGCCCGCTGGAGATCTACAAGTGGATCATCATCCCCATCATGCTGATCCTGATCATGATCTTTCGACCCTCAGGCCTGGTGGCCTTCAGGGATTTCGACGTGGGGAAGATGCTTCAACCCAAGGACGAACCCTTGGAGGAGGTGGATCATGCCGCTGCTTGAGGTCCAGAACATGACCCACTTCTTCGGCGGGCTACGCGCGGTCCATGCCTACAACCTGGCTATCGAGCGCGGCCAGATCCGCGGCCTGATCGGCCCTAATGGGGCCGGGAAGACCACCATCTTCAATCTGATTACCGGTATCTACACCCCCACTGAGGGCGACATCCTGCTCGAAGGTCAATCCATCAAGGGGATGCGGCCGGACCAGATCGCCTCGCGGGGATTGGGCCGCACCTTCCAGAACCTGCGGCTCTGGCGGCATATGACGGTGCTCGAGCATGTCATGCTGGCGCGCTATTCCAAGCTGGACTATGGGTTGATGGGAGCCTTCTTCGGCACGGCCAGGCGCAACCGCGAGGAGGCCGAGACCCGTCGAATCGCAATCGACCTGCTCGAAATGGTTGGCGTCGCCGACCATGCAGGCCAGATCGTCACCAATCTGCCCTACGGCGCCCAGAGGCGGGTCGAGCTTGCACGCGCCTTGGCCACCGAGCCGAAGATCCTCTTCCTGGATGAGCCCACCGCGGGCATGAACCCCGAAGAGCTGCTTCAGATGATGGACATCATCCGCCAGGTTCACCGGGAGCTGGGCCTGGCCATCTTCCTCATCGAACACCGGATGAAGGTGGTCATGGACCTCTGCGAGATCATCCAGACGCTGAACTTCGGAGAAGTCATCGCTGAAGGCACGCCGGAGGAGATCCGCAACGATCCCAAGGTCATCGACGCCTACCTTGGGAAGGAGGTGGTGCTCTGATGTTGCTCCAAGTCGAGAACCTGGCCGTGTCCTATGGGAATATCAAGGCGCTGCATGGCATCAGCTTCCAGGTCGATGAGGGCGAGATCGTGTGCATCATCGGGGCGAATGGGGCCGGCAAGAGCACTACCCTTAGGGCCATCTCCCGCCTGATCCCCGCTGAGCCCGGATCGAAAATGACCTTCATGGGCAAGGATATGCTTGCATATCCGGCCGATAAGGTCGTAACCGAATTGGGCATTTCCCATGTTCCGGAGGGCCGGCGGCTCTTTGAGAACCTGACGGTGATGGAGAATCTGACGCTGGCGACCTTCGCCCGCACGGATGCGGATGGCATCGAGCGTGATATGGAGCGTGTCTTCGGTCTCTTCCCGCGCCTGAAGGAGCGGTTGAATCAAAAGGCCGGGACGCTGAGCGGAGGCGAACAGCAGATGCTGGCCGTCGGCCGGGCCATGATGAGCGCCCACAAGATGATGCTTCTGGATGAGCCTTCCATGGGCCTGGCACCCTTGCTGATGCTGGACGTCTTCGATGCCTTGAAGGAGGTCAACCAAGAGGGCACCACTATCCTGCTTGTGGAGCAAAACGCCCGCATGGCACTGCAGTTCGCCCAGCGCGGCTATGTGCTCGAGAATGGCAATCTTGTGCTGGAAGGCAAGTCGCAGGAGCTGCTCGAGAACCCCGAGGTGAAGAAAGCCTACCTGGGCGGCTGAGTGGCGGCCCCTGCAATCGAACCGGGAGATCATAGCGTGGCCCACTCCTGATGGGGCGGGCCGCCTTATTTCTGTAAGATTGCTCCCATCCCTATGGAGGGGCTAGGGTCCTATATAGAGCCTTGGAACGCGCGCCGCCAAACCGCTGGTCACCTCGTAATTGATTGTCCCCCAACGTTCGGCCACCTCTTCGGCGGAGATGCACTCCTCTTGCTGCCGGCCGATCAGCACGACTACATCCCCCACCTGTGCCTCCGGGACCCCGTCCAGTTGCACCATGATCTGGTCCATCGTCACCCGCCCGATGACCGGGACCCGCCTCCCGCGCACAAGCACCACATTGCCCTCGATGCGCCGGAAACCATCGGCATAGCCCACCGGGATGGTCCCGATGCGTTCATCTCGGGTGGTGGTGTAGACGTGGCCATAGCTGATCCCGCGGCCTGGTGGGAGCGTCTTGACCATGGCCAGGGATGATTTCCAGGCCAGGGCCGGACGAATCGTCTCTGGCAGGGGGCATGCCCGAGAGGGCTCCAGCCCATACATGGCGATGCCCACTCGTACCAGGTCATACCACGCTTCGGGCCGGCGCAGCGTGCCGGCAGAATTGGAGGCGTGCACCCATGGGGGACGCATCCCGGCATGCTCCAGCGCTTCCACCACCTTGCGAAAGCGGGTGCTCTGGGCATCGGTGGGGGCTGGATCGGCCTCGTCGGCGCGGGCGAAGTGGGTGAAGATGCCCTCGAAGAGCACGCCCTCCAACTTGCGGATCTTCTCCGCCAGCAACGGGGCCTGCTCCGGCTCGGTGCCCAGTCGGCTCATGCCGGTGTCAACCTTGAGGTGAAGGTGCGCTGGCTTGCCGGCCTGGCGGCCCGCCGCGGCCATCTCTACGATTTGGGCTTCGCTCCAGACCGTTAGCGAAACGCCGGCCCGGATCAGTTCCATCCATCGGGCGGGAGAGGTGTACCCGAGAATGAGAATGGGAGCCGCTAGCCCGGCTTCTCTTAGCTCGAGCGCCTCGCCAGCCCGCGCCACCGCCAACCATGATGCGCCGGCCTCCAGCGCCGCCCTTGCTACAGGCGCCGCACCGTGTCCATAGGCGTTGGCCTTTACCACCGCCATCACGGCCCGTTGGGTCGTCTTCCGGAAGAAACGAACGTTGCCGGCGATGGCCCCCAGATCAACCTCGGCCCAGGTGGCGTAGTGCATCTGCGGCTGCATAGGCGCCAGTATAGAACCGGCACCCGAGGATGACAACCGCGCGCGCCCACGGGTATAATCGAGCGCCGCCGCCTCGAGGGCGCATGCATCCCTGCCGCGACCGCCTTCCGCTCTCGGGGCAGGCGAAGGTGGGCAGCTATGACAGAAGAAGCCTTCAACTTCGATTTGATCCACTGCGACGGGCGCGCCCGCGCTGGGGTGTTTCACACGCCGCATGGGAGTTTCCAGACTCCGGTCTTCGCACCCGTAGGGACGCGGGCGACGGTGAAGGCGCTCACCCCTGAGCAGGTTCGCGCGGCCGGCGCATCCCTCATCCTAGCTAACACCTACCATCTCTATCTCCGCCCAGGCGCCGAGCTTGTTGCCAAGCATGGGGGCCTGCACCGCTTTATGGCCTGGCCAGGACCTATCCTCACCGATTCCGGCGGGTTCCAGGTCTTCTCACTGGCGGACCGTCGCGAGGTGGATGCCGACGGGGTGACCTTCTGCTCCCATCTGGATGGCTCTGAACACCGCTTCACGCCTGAGAGCGTCATCGCGATTCAGGAAGCCCTCGGAGCGGATATCATCATGGCCTTCGACGAGTGCCCGGAGCCCTACGATCGTGCCTATAACGAGGCGGCGATGGAGCGCACTCACCGCTGGGCCGAACGCTGCCAGAAGGCTCACCGCCGTAAAGACCAGGCTCTGTTTGGAATCCTCCAGGGTGGCGTGTTCCCTGACCTGCGCCAGCAATCTGCCCGCTTCATCGCCGGGCTCGATTTCCCAGGCATCGCCATCGGCGGGTTATCCGTAGGCGAGACGAAGGCTGAGATGCACGCCATCCTCGATGTCGTGGATGAAGTGCTGCCGCAGGACAAGCCTCGCTACCTCATGGGGGTCGGATCTCCCGAGGACCTGGTGGAAGGCGTGGTGCGCGGGGTCGATATTTTCGACTGCGTGCTTCCTACCCGCATGGCCCGCAACCACGCCGCGCTTACGCGCCAGGGCCGGTTGAACATGCGCAAGGCCCAGTATGCCAGGGATGAGCGTCCACTCGATCCAGCGTGCGGCTGCTACACCTGCAATACCTTTACCCGTGCCTACCTGCGACATCTCTGCGTCGCGGGCGAAATGCTCGCCGCGACACTGCTCTCGATCCATAACATTCACACGCTCACCGCACTGGCCGCCGATCTGCGCCAAGCAATACTCGAGGATCGGGTGGCCGAGTTCGCAAATGCGTTTCGGGCCGGCTTCCAAAAGCACCGTGAGGAGGGGACTTAGCCCATGAGCGTCTTTCAAGCCATCGTCCTGGGCCTGGTCCAGGGTGCCACGGAGTTCTTGCCTATCTCATCCTCCGGGCATTTGGTGCTCGTTCCATGGTTGCTGGGCTGGCAGTTCGACTCCCGGGAAGCTTTCATTTTCAACGTGCTGGTGCAATGGGGAACGATCCTGGCAGTGATCGCCTATTTCTTCCGCGACCTGGTGGCGATCCTCCGCGCTGTGGTGCGTGGCATCCTGCGCGGCAAGCCGTTGGAGGACCCGCAGGCTCGCGAGGGCTGGCTCGTGCTCCTGGCAAGCCTGCCGGCAGCCGTGCTCGGGCTGTGGCTGAAGTCCGCCGTGGAGCGGGCCTTCGACAGTCCGCCAGCCGTGATGGGCTTTCTGCTAGGCACGGCGGCGATCTTGCTCCTGAGCGAACGTTTGAGCCGGCCGGGCAAGACCAGCCTCGAGCTTACCGCTTCCGATGCCATCTGGATCGGGTTGGCCCAAACCCTGGCGCTCTTTCCCGGGATCTCACGCTCGGGCGCCACGATCGCCGGAGGGCTCTTCCGCTCGCTGACCCGCGCGGAAGCCGCCCGCTTCTCCTTCCTACTGGCCATTCCGGCCATGATAGGAGCCGGTCTGATTGCCCTGCTCGATCTGGCTGCACTGGATAGTGCTCCACAGCAGGCGCTTCCCCTGCTGGCCGGGTTCCTGGCTGCGGCGCTGGTGGGATGGGCCTCCATCCACTGGCTTCTGGGATACCTGCGCCGCCGGCGCCTGTATCTCTTCAGCCTGTATTGCGCCATCGTCGGCGGGGGAGGATTGCTCCTGTATGTCTTGCGCCCATAGGTGGCTGCTCATGGCTGTGATGCTGGGGCTGACGGGTTGCCAGGCGCAACCTGCGCCAACCGCAAGCCCAGAGCTCGAGGTCTATCGGGTCGGCGTCACGCCCGCATTCGCTCGCCAGGTAGAGGCCTGGGCGGGGGATTTCCAGGCAGAGCGCGCCGAAGCAAGCATCTGGATCGAGGAGCTGCCGGTGGAAGCCGGGTTGGAGGCTCTCGAGGACGGAAGCCTGGAATTGCTCATCACGGCGAGGCCGCCGAGTGAAGAAATGTTCGCGGCGGCACTGGCAGAGGAACCCCTCGCGGTCGTGCTTGGGCCGGGAACCACAAGACGAGATTTCGATCTTGATACGTTGCGAGAAATCTTTTCAGGAGCAGCTCAGAATTGGTCCACCTTGGGCGGTCAGGATCTGGTGATCCAGCCGGTCATCCCGCTGCGCGGAGACGAGATCCGCGAGGTCTTTGCGAGCGAGGTGATGAAAGGGCTTGCGTTCTCCTCCCACTCGCTTCTTGCACCCACGCCCGAGGCAGCGCTAGAACTGCTGGGTGAGGCGCATGGCGCCATCGGCTTGGTGCCCTACAATCAGGTTCCGCCGGGCGCAGCAGTCGCCAGGTTGCGCGTGCCTGGTTCCGCGCCGATCGGGCCGGAGGATCCAAGCTATCCCCTGCGGCTCACGCTTCTGGCCATCGGCCCATCGCCTCCCTCCGGACTGCTGTATGACTGGCTGGCTTGGATCCAGGCAACGCAAAGCGACTAGGGCAGAAGCGCCTGGGGTCATCCTCGGCAAGGCCGCGCTCGGTCGCGGGTGTATAATCGCCGGGCGGACTGAGGTCTCGTCTTTCCTGAGATAACGCAGTCCATGCCTGCATGGACGAACGAGGGGCAGGGGAGAGGGCTTTCCGCGTCTGTTTTTCGGCTCGCTCTGACCAATATCCGCAGGAAGACTAAAGCTGGGGAGACAAGATGCAAGAAGAACGCCTTGAAAAGGGGTCCTCCTCCAAATTTCGCCGCCTTATGCAAGCATTGCGTGCGAATCAGCGCATGCCCGTGGCGCTCGTCTTCATCGGACCGGCCTTTCTTGTGGGGGTGGGAGGCGGCCTGGGCGCGATAGCCTTCCGCTGGCTGATTACCTCTGTCACCCGGGTCTCCTTTGAATGGCTACCGCGATTCACGCAAGCCCTGGGATCTGATATCCACCTCATCCTGGCCCCCACGCTAGGCGGTCTGCTTGTCGGCTACCTTGTGACACATTATGCCCCCGAGGCCAAGGGGCACGGCGTACCGGAGGTCATGGAAGCGGTGGCCCTGCGAGGCGGACGCATCCGGCCCATCGTAGCGCTCATCAAATCGCTCGCCTCCGCGATCTGCATCGGAAGTGGGGGGTCTGTGGGCCGGGAGGGCCCTATCGTACAGATCGGATCCGCGCTGGGGTCAACGCTCGGCCAGAAGCTCAATCTATCCGAGGACCGCATCCGCAACCTTGTGGCATGCGGCGCAGCGGCAGGCATCTCGGCCACCTTCAACGCCCCGATCGCAGGCTTCATCTTCGCCATGGAAGTCATTCTGGGCGATTTTGGGGTGCGCAACTTCAGCAGCGTCGCCATCGCCGCGGTGACAGCGGATGTGATCGGGCGCATCGCCTTCGGAAACATGCCCGCGTTTCAGGTTCCGGAATATCAGCTTCACAGCCTCTGGGAATATCCACTATACGTGGGTCTGGGGGTTCTCGCCGCAGGCATCGCCGTTTTCTACGTTCGGGCCGTGTATCAGACTGAAGCCATTTTCGAGCGTTCACAGCGAATCCCAGCAACCCTGCAGCCTGCATTGGGGGGATTGCTGCTGGGGTTGCTGGCGTGGGTCTACACACGGCTCCCGGCATTCTCCGGCGACCCGATCCCACATATCTATGGGGTTGGATACGAGACCATCTCGCTGGCGTTGCTCGGCGGGCTCTCCCTCGGCCTAGCGATGATCCTGATGCTGCTCAAGATCGCCGGAACCTCGCTAACATTGGGGTCAGGCGGGTCGGGAGGCATCTTTGCCCCCTCGCTCTTCATCGGTGCCACCCTGGGCGCAGGCGTCGGCCGATGGTTAGGGATGATTATCCCCGGCGTGACCGCGCCTGCAGGGGCCTACGCGCTGGTTGGCATGGGCGCCGTATTTGCCGCCGCTGCCCATGCACCTATTACGGCCGTGCTCATCCTCTTCGAGCTTACGGATGATTACCGCATCATCCTGCCACTGATCCTGGCCGCAGGTGTCGCCACCGTGCTGTCTCACCACTGGCTGGAAGGGGAATCCATCTACACTCTGAAGCTAACCCGGCGCGGGATCCGGCTGCGCTTTGGCCGCGACGTAGACATCATGGAATCGGTCTTGGTTGAAGAGGTCATGAGCCGCGAGGCACACCCGCTTCCACCCGAGTTCCCCGCCAAAGCATTGCCCGAGCTCTTTCTGCGCTATAACAGCCATGCTTTCCCCATCACCGACCCTGAGCATCATCTGCTGGGTATGGTTTCGCTGAGCGATTACCGCCGGGCGGCTCAGTCGTTCCCATCCCTTGATGACTTGCGGGTGATCGATATCGGCACGAGGGAGCCCTCCGTCGCCTACCCTGACGAAAATCTGCGGAGTGTGCTGCGCCGCATGGCGCCTCGCGACCTCTCCCGCATGCCAGTCGTCAACCGTGACGATGCCCGTCGTTTGGTGGGAGTCATTCGGCGCAACGATATCATCCGGGCTTATGAGCGGGCCAGCGCCGGTCGGGCGCAGAGGACTTTCCAAGGAATGCCCAAGCTTCCGGGCTCCGAGGTGACCGAGTTCTTTGTCCTCGAGCAGTCACCCATCCACGGCAAGCGCCTGGCCGAGATCCGTCTTCCGCGGGAATGCGCAGTCGTGGGGATTGTTCGCAATGGCGAGCTCATCGTGCCGCATGGCGATACTGACTTGCTCGCAGGGGACCAGGTGATGATCTTGTTGGGGAAGTGTCGGCCAGACGAACTGCAACGCTTCTTCAACCCCTCGGCGAAGGACGCAGAAGCCGCCTCCGGAGCGGATGAAGAAAACGGCGGCAGGTCGTGATCTAGCCCTCAACCGTTGCCACAAAGGGATTCGTGCGCTGCTCCATCTCGACGGTTGTGAGCGGGCCATGGCCGGGAAGCAGTCGCGTTGTGCCTGGAAGCGTGAAGACATGCTCGCGAATGCTGTGCAGAAGCTGATCCCAATCGCCCCCAGGCAAATCCGTGCGCCCCACGCCAGCGCGGAAGATGAGATCGCCGCAGAAGGCAACCTCTCCCTTGGGGCACCAGAAGATAACATGTCCAGGCGCGTGTCCGGGTGTATGCCGGACCTCGAAGGCATAATCGGCCAGGAATAGCTGCATCCCGTGCTGCAGTTGCAGCGAGGGCTCCGGCCCGGGATCGAAGTCTGGAATCCCGAAGAAGGAGGCGCCCCCCTGCGCCTTCCATAGGGGGAGATCTGCGGGATGCATCGCGACAGGCACAGGGCCATCCAGGCTGCGTGCGAGCCCGGCGACCCCGCCGAAGTGGTCGAAATGGCCGTGGGTGATCCAGATGGCCTCCACCCGCCAACCGCGCTCCTCCGCGGCAGCGGCGAGCATCTCCCCCTCCCAGGCCGGATCGATCACTACCGCTGCACCGGTCTCAGAGTGACCCACGAGGTAGGTATTGGTTGCGGCCCATCCCAGCTCAAACCGGATGACTTCCAAGTCGCCGAGTTTCAGGCTTTGCGGCACGTCCCATCCTCCCATGCCCGTTTTGCGAGTGGCAGAGATTGGAGTATAGTCGGTTGGTTTCCGCCCGCCAAGAATGAAGGCTGCGGGCAGCTGGTCGACCCCGTTCTTCGTGGAGGCATGCATGCGCACCCATCCCATCGAACCCTTCCGCATCAAGACCATAGAACCCATACGCCTCGTTCCCCGGCCCGCACGCGAACGCGCCCTTCAGGCCGCAGGCTACAACATCTTCGGCCTGCGATCGGAGGATATCTTCATTGACTTGCTGACTGACTCGGGCACCGGTGCCATGAGCGACCGCCAGTGGGGCGCCATGATGCAGGGCGATGAGTCCTACGCCGGAGCCAGGTCCTATTTCCATCTCAAGGAGACGGTTGAATCGATCTTCGGATTCCGGCACTTCGTTCCCACCCACCAGGGTCGTGCCGCCGAGCACATCCTCAGCACCTTGCTGGTCCGGCCGGGATCGTTTGTCCCCTCCAATACCCACTTCGACACGACGGAGGCAAATATCCGCGCCCGCGGGGGCAAGCCGGTCAATCTGGTGATCCCGGAGGCGGCGGATCCGGCCAACCGCCATCCCTTCAAGGGCAACATGGATATCGCCAAATTGGAGGCCTTCATTCGCGAGACGGGACCGGAGAACATCCCCTTTGGCATGACCACTATCACCAACAACGCCACCGGCGGGCAGCCCGTCTCGCTGGAGAATATCCGGCAAACCAGCGAGGTCTACCGCAAGTACGGCATCCCCTTCTTCATCGACGCCTGCCGCTATGCGGAGAACGCCTACTTCATCAAGCTTCGAGAACCGGGCTACGCCGAGAAGTCCACTCTCGAAATAGCCCGGGAGATCTTCGCGCTCGCCGATGGGGCCACGATGAGCGCCAAAAAGGACGCCCTCGTCAATATCGGCGGCCTGCTGGTGATGAACGATGATGATCTGGCGCAGAGGGCCCGCAACGAGCTCATCCTGCGCGAAGGCTTTCCCACCTATGGCGGCCTGGCGGGGCGCGACCTGGAAGCCATCGCAGTCGGCCTGTGGGAAGGCCTGGATGAGGCTTACCTGGATTACCGCCTGGGGCAGACCGCCTACCTGGCAGAGGGCTTGCTGGAAGCAGGCATTCCAGTGGTCGAACCACCTGGGGGCCATGCGGTCTATATCGATGCCGGCCAGCTGCTACCCCATATACCTCGCGAGGCCTTCCCGGGGCAGGCGCTGGCCGTGGCGCTCTACCTGGAAGGCGGGATACGCGGCGTCGAATTGGGTTCGGTGGCCTTCGGCTATATCGACGCGGAAACGGGAGAGGAGCACCACCCTCTCATGGAGCTTGTGCGCCTTGCCATCCCACGCCGGATGTACACCCAGAGCCACATGGATTTCGTGGTGGAAACCTTGGCTCGCATCGCCGAGCAAAGGGACAAGCTGCGCGGATTTCGTATCACCTATGCCCCCGAATTGCTGCGCCATTTCACTGCCCAATTCGAGCCGCTTCCCTAGATTAGTCGACGCGAAGGCGCCAGCCGGCAACGGCTGGCGCCCTTACATATCTGTCACCCCGCCTAGGGCAGGCTATATGTCCCCCAGGTAAATGTCACCGAGAAGAGGTCGCCACTCTCCTGCCGCCAGTATCCGTAATGGCCCTCGCTGGTGCGATAGCAGTAGGTCTGCGATTGGATCTTGAATGAGCTCGTGCTCAGGCCCAGCGCCTGGCAATCGCTGCTGCTGGGCGTCCCGCTGCCGAATCCAGCAAACGCGGCCCCATGCAGCAGCACGAGCCGCTTTTCGAGCTTGAGCGTGGGCGGGAATCCGCTCATGGTCATCTCGGGGTCGTAGCGGAAATCTGCAGTGCCATCTCCGCACCCGATCCAGGCGCCGTTGTCCAGGTCGAAACAGTTATCCGCCAACAGATTCTGACCGGTCCCCGAGGATTTATACAGCGGAAAGACGGGGATGATCGGGGTGATGATGAAAATCCCGCCGCCATCGCCATCCCCGCCCGCATCCGGCTCGAGCACTTCGATCTCGACCCAGAAGGCTACGTCTCCATCCTCGCCCAGGCCAAACAGGACTCCAGACGGATCGCGCAGCATCCAGAAACCTTTGTAGCCGCCCGGGTCATCGGGGGCCACTAGATCTACGGAGAGATCCACTGTCTGGCCCGGGTTCACAACAGCCGGCAACGGGAGCTCGGCTGGGCCTCCCATGGCGTCGCCATGGCTGAAGACCAGGCTATGCGAAGAAGTCCAGGTGCAGGTGCCATCGTTGCGCAGGCGCCAGGTCTTGGTGAAGGCCTCGCCGGGATCGAAATCAGCGCCATCGGGCACGGTTACATCCGCCACGAAGCCGATCCGATTGGTGCAACCTTCCGGTTCGGGGGTATGGGTGGGCGTCGCCGTAGCGGTGGGTGAAGGTTCTGCCGTAGGCGGTTCGGGCGTGTCGGTGGGTGGGATTTCCTCGGTTGGCGAAGGCTCGACCGGCTCGGCCTGCTCCACGCCCGGCTCTGCGATCTGCCCGCCGATCTCCTGGGTTTCGGGCGGGGCGGCAGCAGGCGCGGCACCGGGCATATTGCAGGCCAGGGCTGCCAGCATGAGTGCGATCAAGGGGATGAATAGGGGCCTTCTCTTCATGATCTTCTCTTCCTTTGAGCGGTTGCTTGACTTTCTAGTATCTATAACGAGAGCATCCTTCGAATTGTGACAGGATACAGGCAACCACCGCCCCCACGCAAATCTCCATGAGTGGGGAGACCGAGCGGGCCGGCGGATGGGGCCCGCCCGGTGGGCACCAGGTCTTTGAATAGATCACTCAGGGAGTGGACTGGTATCCGCCGCTGTCCGCGGTCAGCCGGCCCGTCTCATCGTATCCGATAGTAGATCGTGATGCTGGTGAGCGGGCTGGCTCCTATGTTGCCGGCGGCATCGTATGCCTTGGCTTGATACTCGAGCGTCCCCGAGGGGTAAGGCCCGCCCTCATAAACGCAGGTCGCGGCCGACTCGCAGGTCTTGACCAAGCTGGTGGTCGCGGCACCAGGCGGTCGGATGTAGATTTCGATGCGAACCACCCCGCGGTCATCCTTGGCGCTGGCCGAAAACTGCACCACGTCCATGTCGTCCGGCCGGCGCGGCGCCGATGGGAAGTGGGAAATTGTGGTCGTTGGCGGCGCAGTATCGGCCGGCGTGGGCGTCGGCGGCGCGGGCACCACCGGCACGGCTGATAGATCCCCGCGTTCGTCCACCAGCCGGTTGGCGATCCAGCAATCCCCACCGCCGTTCGGACGCGCTACTACCCACCAAAGTGAGGCAGCATCGCGCCCTTCTATGGGGCTTTCTTGGCCGAGCAGCAAGTAGTCCAGAATGCCATATACGGATCCCGGGCCGGCGCGGCAGTTGCTGTTCTGAAGGGCGATGGCATAGGGAGGACCCAGGGTTGGACTGGGCGTAACCGTGGGCGTGGGGCTGGGTGTGGCGGTCGCCGTGAGGGCAGGCGGCGCCAGCGGCGGCTCGGGTGATGGCACTTCGGGCGTTATCTGGACGGCGGCCGCCACGGTTGCCTTCACGGCCCTCTCTAGCGCGGGCTGGAGCTCCGGTGGCCAAAGACCCAGGGCGAAGGCTCCTGCCGCCAGAACAGCCGCGCCAGCCAAGGCGCCTCCTAATCCCCCCAGGAGCGGCTTGAGGATCCCCCCTCTTGGGCCCCCTGCGCCAGAGGACGGGTGCAGGCCCGGCTCTCTAGGCGGGTTGCCCTTCAACTGCTCTAGCATCTTCTCGATCCAGCCCGGACTGGGGGCAAGCGGGGGGAGGGCGGCAATCAAGCCGGCCACACGCCGCAGATCCCGCTCGGTCTCCTGACAATGCTCACATGTCGCCAGATGCTGGCGGATCGCCTTCTGTTCGTCGGGTTGGATTTCGTCATCTTGATAGGCGGAAAGCAGGTCTCCCAATGCCTCGCAGCGAGCCGCACCGCTCTCGGCCAAGAGGCGGATGCCGTGCAATTCACGAAATGCCAGCCGGGCGCGATGCACGAGCTGGCGGGCATTGTCGTAGGAGCACTCCAGCGCCCTTGAAACCTCGGCGTAAGAGAGGGCGTTGAGCTCGCGCAGGATTAGCGCCTGGCGGTAGGTGGTGGGAAGCAGCGCCAAGGTGCGCTCGACTTGCCGCCGGGCCTCGCGGCGCTCCACCTGTTTCTCTGCGGGCCGTTGGGTCGATGGGGGGCTGCCCATCTCCTGGGGCTCCTCTTGATCCACAAAGCGCCGGTTGCGCCGCAGCGTGTCGATGGCCAGATTGCCGGCGATGCGGAAGATCCACGATTTGAAATCCCAGGGCGGACCCAACTGCGCCAGGCGCTGGTGGGCACGGAGAAAGGCATCCTGAGTGATATCCTCCGCCAACTGCCGGTCGCCGACCGTCCGATAGACATAGCTCAGGACTGGACGATGCAGCTTCTTGAATAGCTCGGCAAATGCAGCGGCATCTCCCTCCTGGGCACGCCGGACGGTGGGAACCAATTCTTCCTTGGGCGCACGAGTTTCGGCCATCACACGCCGTCACCTTTGCAACGAGGGATCTGCCAGCGCTGTGACATCGAGGACGCCAACAGGGGGCAACTATAGCACGATCCCACACGGCTGCAGGCGGGCCTGGGCGTGTGGTATCCTTCCACCATCCACCCAAGACCTGCGTGTCACCCCGAGATCCCAGCGGATAGAACCATGACGACGGCCGAATTCGTCCCCGCCCACTTCAAAGCACCCAATCGCCGCTCGCCGGGGCTCTGGATTCTGTCCCACGTGAGCCGCCATGCCTGGCTGGTCGCTGTCACGTTCATGGGGGCGGTGGGGAACGCCGCGCTGGCCGCGGCGGTCCCGGTGCTCACCGGCCTGGCATTCAACGCCATCCTCGCTGATCCCCCCGATCTGGTCCGCCTGCGCCAATTGGCGTGGTGGATCGTCATCTCCCAGATCATTCGCGGGGTGCTCCAATTGGGCCGCAACTTCGGTGCCGAGCTCATCGGCCAGCGGTTGGAGCGGGACATTCGCGAGGAGCTCTACGTCAGCCTGCTAGGGAAAAGCATGACCTTCCACAGTCTCCAGCCGGTGGGTGACACCATGGCGCGCGCCACAAACGATGTGCGCGAGATCAATCTCATGTTCAACCCCGGCCTCAACCTGGTGCTCGGCTCGGGCAATTTCCTGATCATGCCGTTGCTGCTCGCTCCCCGCTATCATCCCTCGCTTGTGCTGGTGCCGGCGCTCTTCATCCTCAGCTACATTCTGGCGTTGGGCGGCTACCTGCGCGAGCTACGGCCCATCGCCGATTCGGTCCGCCGCACCTTCGGCAGGCTCAATGCTCATCTGGCGGAAGCCATCGACGGGATCGAGGTTATCAAGGGGGCCGCGCAGGAGCAGGCCGAAGTTGCGCGCTTCACAGCCAACGCTCGCGCCTTCCGGGATGCCTTCGTACACCAGGGCGACGTGGAGGCCCGCTTCCTGCCACTGCTTTTCCTAGGCTTAGCCGAGGCGGGTTCCTTCCTGCACGCTGTGCTGCTGTTCCAGCGAGGCCTGCTGGATGTAGGCCAGGTGGTGGCCTATGTGGGCCTGATCCAGCTCTTCGGCTTTCCCACCTTCGTCTCGCTCTTCGCGTACTCGCAGGTTTCATTGGGCCTGGCGGGCGCTCGCCGCATCCTGGAGCTCATCACCCGCGAGACAGAGCTGAACCAGAACCCGCGCGGCTATCAGGGGAAGATGCGAGGGGAGATCAGCTTCGAGTCGGTCTTCTTCGCCTACCCGGAGGCGCCGTATTGCCTGGAGGATATCAGCCTGCAAATCAAACCCGGTCAGACGGTCGCGCTGGTGGGCCAGACGGGATCCGGGAAGACCACGTTGGCCAAGCTGGTCAACCGCACGCACGATGTCTCCAAGGGGCGTGTGCTCGTGGATGGCGTGGACGTTCGCGACTGGGACCTGTCGGCTCTGCGACAGCAGATCTCGATCATCGAGCAGGATATCTTCCTCTTCTCGCGGACCCTTCGCGAGAACATCGCCTTCGGCCGACCGGATGCCACTCAGGCGGAGATCGAAGCCGCAGCGCGTGCTGCGCAGGCCCATGACTTTATCCTGAGCTTCAAGGATGGCTATGACACGGTGGTAGGCGAGCGCGGCGTCACCCTTTCCGGAGGCCAGCGCCAGCGGTTGGCCCTGGCGCGAGCCTTCCTCACCGATCCGCGCATTCTGATTCTGGATGATTCGACCTCTTCCATCGACAGTGACACGGAGGACAAGATCCAGCGCGCCATCTTCCGCGCCGCCGAGGGGCGCACCACGCTGATCATCACCCACCGGCTTTCCCAGATCCGCTGGGCAGATATGATCGTGGTCCTGCGCAAGGGACGCATCGCCGCCTGCGGCACGCACGCGGAGTTGATGCAAACCTCCGAGGCCTACCGACGCATCTTCACCCATTATGAGGAGCGCTGAACGATGGGATTCTTCTCAGGGCTGAACGCCGAGGCCTATGACCGCAGTTATAGCGATCGCGAGCTCGTGGCGCGCATAGCAACCTACTTCCGGCCTCATATTCGCCGGCTTGTAGTCTCGATCGTGGCCATCCTGGTCATTGCCGGCAGCGGCGCCCTTTCCCCTATTCTGATCTCGCGCAGCGTGGACCTGATGGCGCAGGCGGGATCACGCAGGGCGATCCTGCTCATGGCTGGGGCGCTCTTGGGCCTGGGCGTACTAACCTGGCTTGCGAACTGGATCCGCCGGCGCCTGATCGCCCGCGCCATCGCGGATGTGATGCTCGAGCTGCGGCGGGATGCCTTCCGGGCCTCCGCCGGGCATGATCTCTCCTTCTACGACGAGTTCGCCTCCGGCCGGGTGGTAAGCCGCATCACCTCCGACACGCAGGACTTTGCCCAGGTCATCGTGCTCATCACCGACCTATTCACACAGCTCTTTCGGGCGATCATTCTGCTTATTGTGCTCGTCGGCATCGATTTGCGGTTGACCTTGATGCTCCTGGCGATGTTGCCCGCGATTTTCGCCGTGGCACTGGGGTTCCGCCGCCTGGCGCGGCGAGTCACGCGGCGGGGATTCCGGGCGATGGCCAACGTAAACGCCGCCATCAAGGAGGCGGTCACGGGCATCGCGGTGGCCAAGAATTTCCGCCAGGAGCAGGCCATCTATGCCGAGTTCGAGCAGGTCAACATGACTTCCTACCGCGCCAATGTCCGGCGGGGTTTCGTCCTGGCGCTCGTGTTCCCCACGCTAAACGCCTTGGGCGGGATCGGCACCGCTATCCTCGTCTACTTCGGGGGCCTGAGCGCGGCCGAGGGCGCCGTGACGGCAGGCGCATGGTACCTGTTCATCAACAGCCTGGACCGGTTCTGGTTCCCGGTGCTGAACCTATCATCCTTCTGGACCCAGGTGCAAAACGGGCTTTCCGCCGCCGAGCGGGTCTTCGCCCTGATCGACGCCGAACCGAAGGTAACGCAGGTCGACCGGCGTCCGGTCCCCAGACTGCAGGGCGAGATCGAATTCGAGCACGTCCACTTCCGATATAAGGAGAACGAGCCTGTGCTCGAAGACTTCAACCTGCATATCGAGGCCGGTGAGAATCTGGCCCTGGTCGGCCATACCGGCGCCGGCAAGAGTTCCATCGTGAAGCTTATCTCACGCTTCTACGAATTCCAGGCCGGGCGCTTGCTGATCGACGGCATGGATATCCGCACCTTCGACCTGGTGCAATACCGCCAGCAACTGGGGATCGTCTCGCAGACGCCGTTCCTGTTCTCAGGGACCGTAGCGGATAATATCCGCTATGCCAAGCCAGACCTGAGCGATGCGGAGATCGAGCGCATGGCCCGCCGCATAGGGGAGGGGGAATGGTTTGAGACCCTCCCCGATGGCCTGCAGACCCAGGTTGGCGAACGCGGCAGCCGCCTCTCGATGGGTCTTCGCCAGATGGTGTCCCTAATGCGCGTGCTGGTCCAGCGGCCGGCGATCTTCATCCTCGACGAGGCCACCGCCAGCATCGACCCGTTCACAGAGGCGCAAATCCAGGACGCGCTGCGGTTGATCCTCAGCGGGAGCACCTCCATTCTCATTGCCCACCGGCTCTCGACAGTGCGCGCCTCAGACCGCATTATCGTTCTAGAGAGGGGCAAGATCATCGAGCAGGGCGATCACAAGGCACTAATGGCGCGCGGCGGTCACTACGCTGAGCTCTACGGTACCTACTTCCGTCATCAGTCCATCGAGTACGCTGAAGGTATCCGCGATGTCATCATGGGATCCTCTGCGAAAGCGTCGCCGCGCGCGCCTTAGCGACCAACCTGCACCGGACCTAGCGCCCTCCAGGCCCAGGAATTGGCGTCATCGGGTTTGCTACGCTCTAGAAAGGGTGCTCAAGACGGCCAGCAATTGCCCGGGTGCGTCGCCCTTGCTGATGAAGCCATCCGCGATCCTTTCCCAG
>Ga0190360_1000398_pt1 | contig 24808 bp, 23 predicted proteins | sample 48721834_MG_FD_161271 | JGI IMG/M metagenome (GOLD analysis project Ga0190360, IMG submission 161271) | Hydrothermal vent microbial mat bacterial communities from Southern Trench, Guaymas Basin, Mexico - 4872-18-3-4_MG | ecosystem: Environmental > Aquatic > Marine > Hydrothermal vents >... | reverse complement strand
TAAAGGTTTTTTTAGGTGAAAAATGATATTACAAGGCATTTTTAAATATTATATAAAGTTTAATCCATTAATCATAAGAATTACAGCTTTTAGTCTATCTTAAAAAATATTTTCCATGAGAAAAAACCCGACTTTACTATAGATTCGTATAATTCAGGAATTAATAGACATTCGACGTCCAATTTTGGGTGCATCTCTTTGACCATATTTTTTATAATAAATATCCCACAACTTTACAAATAGCCGATATTTGTTGGACATGCCTAGCAACTTTTTTCATACTTTTTAAGTTTTCACAATTAAAAGCTTTAAAAATTATGTCTCCATTATCAGATATTTTTTCAATTTTGTACACAACAGAAAATCTTTATAATTATATTAACACCAATAATTTATCTCAGATTCAAATATAACTTTAACTCGCATAATATAAAGAGAAAAATAGACAAAATACTTCTGTTAATAACCGATCATAGATATTATTATTGTAAGAATTGGTATGTACCATGCTTCGCTCAAGCTTTAAAGCCCTAGCCTACCTGATACTAACTTGCTGAGGCTAATTATGTACCATATTTAAAACATCTACTTTACTATGCGAAAATCTCTAGAGCCGGCTAATAAAATGCTTAAATAGATAATAGACTACCTTAATTTAGCAATAGTGCCTATTTATCTTTTGTTTAAATTTGTAAATATGTGTAAAAAATTAAAATCTGAATTGCCCCTTTTAAAAAACGCAAACTCTATTTCGACATCTGGATTTACAAAAACTCATTGTAAGCGTTATAAAGAAATTTTTAAAAATGATTATTTAAATTGTAAATTACTATCATTATTTTCCAAAATCGGATAAATTTAATCTATATATTTGATATTAGATATTTATGGAGAATAAGAAAATGGAAAATATCCCTCAAAATGAAAGGCTATTTTTAGAAGATTTACAATTGGTAATAGGAAAGCCTATTCCTAAAGTTTCAGAAGTAGGTGATGAAACATTTGGATATGTTATCAAAAAGGGACACATAACTGAACTAGGATTACATAAAATTGAAGCTAAATCTTTACCTGAAACAATAGGTGAATTACAGTTCCTTGAAAAATTGAATTTACGCCATATGCTCCTTAGTAAACTTCCAGATAATTTGTCCAATCTAAAAAATCTTAAATATCTTAACTTGAGTGTAAATAGCTTTTGGTCCTACCCTGAATGCGTAGATAACTTGGAAAAACTGGAGTACCTTTCATTATATAATTGCACAAGCTTAAAAGATTTCCCTTTTTCAATAAATTTACCAAATTTAAAAACTTTAGACATGAAATATACAAAAATAAAAGCCGTGCCAGAAATGATACAATATCTAACCTCCTTAGAATACCTCGACCTCTCAGTTAATTCCTTAACTGAATTACCAGATTTTATCTCCAATTTACGATCATTAAGATTTTTAAACTTAAAATCTAATTCATTAACTCAATTTCCATCTTCAATTTGTAACTTGACATCATTAGAAGAGCTAAACCTCGCTAATAACCAAATTTCCGAAATTCCAAATTGTATTGAGAATTTAAAATCACTTAAAAAATTATATCTCGGAGCAAATCGAATAACGCATATTCCAAGTGCTATAGGTAATTTGACTTTGCTAGAAGAACTAAATATCAGCCAAAACCCATTAACTAACCTCCCAGATGAATTCGGTAACTTAAGGTTCCTTACCGGACTGAATGCCGCCCTATGTAAATTACAGAAATTGCCCGATTCATTCGGTAATCTTACCTCCATAAAGTTCTTATACGCTTATTCCAATGAACTAAATGAATTACCTGATTCATTTGGTAATTTACGATCACTTGAATTACTAGACTTACACAAAAATAAACTAACTAAATTACCAGATAACCTTGGAAATCTTGAATCTCTCGAACAATTTGATGTTGCTAATAACCAACTTAAAGAACTACCACTGTCGATCATTAATTTAAACAAACTAGAAAAATTTTTCCTTGAAAATAACAAAATTAAAAAAATCCCAAAAGATATTAAAAAATGGATCAAAACTATGGAAAAATTAGGACACACTATTAAATTTAAATAATTACAAAAAGAAAGTGTACAAAAATTGCAAAGATTGTTCGAACAAGAAGAAAAAATCATTAGGGAACTCGAAAATTTTCTGGACGAACCACTCCCACTTATCCCGGATGTAATCTATAATAGCTTCGGTTATACCATGGAAAGCCGACATGTAGTAAAAATTGGACTCTATAATAAAGGATTAAATTCAATACCAACTTCAATTGGAGAACTACCCATGTTAAGGACCCTAAATTTGCGTGAAAACCACCTATCAGAATTACCCCGCTCTTTTCAAAACCTAAAATCTCTAAAAACCTTAATTTTTTCTCACAACAATTTCACCCATTTCCCTGAACCAGTTTGCTATCTTGAAAATCTATCAAACTTAAACATTAACAATAATAAAATAAAAGAACTCCCTGAATTCTTTGGAAACCTTGTTAACCTTAAAGAATTTAACGCAAAATCCAATGAATTGATAGGTTTCCCTCAATCAATCGGTAATTTGAAATCGCTAAAACTTCTGGACGCCAGCTTCAATAAAATTGAATCCCTACCCTCTAACTTCCCAAAATTAGAACGACTCCAAAAATTATACCTGAATTCTAACTCATTACAATTCCTCCCAGAAAATTTTGGTAACCTAATTAGCCTAAAAGAATGTATGCTGCAAGAAAATCAACTCTCTAAATTACCTGGTTCATTTGGACTTCTTAAAAGGTTACAAACACTTAAATTGTCTAATAATAACTTGACAAACTTGCCTGAATCACTCGGAAATTTGATTAACCTAGAAGTATTATATATCGACCACAATAATTTAACAACTCTCCCGGACTCCTTTTGTAATTTAAAAAAACTCCACACCCTTATACTTAAAAATAATAAATTCACCAATTTCTCTCCTGAAATAGAAAATTGGCTGGAATCACTTTTCCGTGATAGAAAAATTCTCAGCTTATTGAACTTGGATATTTAAATTCTGATTTTTCAAACCCACCTACTATTTTACTTCTTATTATTATGAAATTTTTGATTTTAAAAGTAATAAGACCCTTTTTTATCTAAAATATTCAGATTAAATTATTGATTAAATTCGGATTTTATACATTTAAAGATAAAAATAAATCAGCAAAATTACAAAATGATTTAAATTTAGAATTTAACAGAATAACCTTCTACTTTAATACTATCAATTTTATGGACGATATAATTATTATGAAAATGTAATATATTCCCAGTTCAGTTAATATTCCACTTAAACAAGGAGCTGGAATTATAGCAGGGGTATATGGATTATCTAAAGAATTAGCAAAATATAACAATATAATTTTAATTATAAACTATCCATTAACTAATTAACATAGAAATGTTGTAATTAAAAAATAGAAAATGAAACTTTTTTAATTAAAATTAATCGTCCACTGTTATTTATTTTTGATTATGCGAATATAAGTTAGATTTCAAAATCATTCCTCTGTATTTCTATTGTATATTATTTTTATTACTGTGGAACTGATTAAGAACGCAAGAGAAATTAATTCAATTGTTAATAAGATAGGGATTAAAGAGATTCCGAACGGTGTAAAATTAAATATAAGACCAATTAAGACCACGATTACAATACTCAGACCGATGCTTAGTCCAAATGATTGTAAAGTATCAAGGTCTTTTTTATTATAAAAAAGTAGAGATAATAATAAATAACCAGGTAGAAATAAAGTTATAATAGTTCCAAAAATTATTCTTAGAATTCCAAGAAAAAGGTACCAAAGATTTTCAGAGTAGATTGAATTTTGAGGGACATAAAGAACTAGAAGGAAAGAAATTACAATAATTATTAGACTTAGCCAGAATGGTAATGAATTTTTGTTCAAAAAATAATTGATAATGGGATTTTTAGGTGTTTGGTACCTGGGTATTATAATTTTGGATATATCAATAAGTTTTTGATTGTCCATATCTTTAATGCAATTAATTACTTGATTTTTAGAATAATTATATTCCGAATTAATTTTAGAAATGAGCTGTTTTATTGTTAGGTCCTTATTATTTTTAAGAATATTAAAAATAATTTTAGAGAGTTTGGGATCGTTTTTATTTTTCATGGAAATCGTACTACAATTTATAGTTATTTTATGATATAAATTAGGTCAAGTTTTTTAATAGGATTTTTGTTATGTTAATTTATCAGCAAATTGATATTTAATTTTTAAATTTAGATATTAATTGTTTTTAATATAATTAATATAAATCAAGACGGAATTATTATTTAAAATGTTTTTAATAAGTTGTTTTATGATATAAACAAAAAAATAAATATCTTAAAAAGTTTTAATAAGTTTATTAGGATATGGTTTTTAATTAATTGGTAAAGATATAATAATGGTAATATTATGAGAGGAGTGTAAGACATATAGGTTAATCAAGTTATTAAACTCGAAGTATTAAGAGGTTTGGTGTCTATAGGTTTGTTAAGGAGTTCAGATATTTCGAGAATGTTTTATAGTAAAGGGAATTACTTAGATTTGTCATCCTACATTAAGTTGAGCATCTATTATGATAAACAATTTAATTAAGATATGACAAGAAGTTTAACTTGACGGTCTGTAAGAATATCAAGGTTATGTGGGATTTAGCAGAATAAAAGATAGGTTAGAAATAAAAAGTCAATTAATAGGTATTATTTTTTAATGTTTTGACATCGATTATATTCTTTTATTTATATGAGTGTTTATTTTTTGGATTAATCTTAAATTTTTTTTATTTTTACAATTCAAATTGATAAGTTTAAATAATATTTTTGTATAAGATTAGATATAATAATCAATAAAAAGTATTAATTTAAGGATAAAAGAATTGGGGAGAGTAAAAGAAATGAAATTGGATAAAAAGTCGAGTTCAGAGAAGGTAAGATGCCTATTTAGAGAATTTCAAGAAGAGATATCAGGTCCAGGAGATTTTAAAAGGTTTAATAAGATATTAAAGAGAAATTTTTCAAAAAAAGAGATAAGGAAGAAAGGAAGATGTTATATAAAAAAAATATTTTTTAAGGTATTTGAAATAGCGATAGAGAGAGATAGTACATTTAGGAGTGCAAGGTTAGTTTTAGATATGTTTTTAGCCAGGATCAAGCGGGATTGCGGAGTAAAAGTATATATAAGATTGAGAAAGCAGATGAATAAGACATTTCCGAGATTTTTTAAAAATATAATATTTGAGAAACATAAAATTTACAAAGATATTCCGATATTTAAGATATTAGAACAATTTCAAGAAGTTTTTGGAGATATTTTTGTTGTGCCAAGAGCTAATGAAATTAGAAACGCAATCCAAAATGAATGTAAAAAAAGAGGGTTAATGAGGATATTTAATAAAGAAGAATTAATGGAACAATTGGATAAGAGCGATAAATTAATAATTTTAATGGATTCATGTTTTATTTTAAGTTCATTCGGGGAAAATAAAGAAGAATTAATGGAATATATGAAGGAAAGTGGGGACAAAATGGTATTTTTAATCACGGCAGAGATTTTTGATGAGATAACATTTCATATTGAAATTCTCGATAGGACTTTTTTAAAATTTATGAGATTTGTTTTAATATGTGATGTAAATAAAGAGCAAATTTTGAATTTGAGAAGAAAAGTTTTAGGTTGCAAGAAATTAAGGAAAGTATATTATAAGCACAATAAAAAAGAATTTATGAATGAGCTGTCGCTTGTTGTATTGGGTAATGATTTAAAGGGATTTTCATATGTAGTAGTTACACATGATTATAGTTTGTTAGAGGTCTTTAATTATTTTGGTATTTCCTGTTCATACCAAATGGGAGGAATTGCAGATAAGAAATTGATTACAAATTAATAAAAATAAATAGTAAATATAAATTAAAATATTTTTAAAGTTAATTTATAATTTTAGAAGGTCGGGAGGGTATAATAGAGATTTTATCAAATTTTTGTATCAATTTCAATATTAAGGGGTTAGAAATTTGTCCTTAAATTTCAAATTTATTTGAATTTGGGTATTGGAGTAATTATTTCATGAGATTAGATTTTCAATTACGAATAATATTAGAGATATTAAAGAAAATAGAAATAATAAAAGAGTGGAAAAATTATATAGATTTAACAGAAATAGAGAGTTCCCGTTAATTATTAAAATTTTAAAATGGATTAGAAACGAGTGATCAAAAATTTCAGATATTATTTAAAAATTTAGTAGATAAATAATAGTCGAAATAATAAGCGATATTATGAAGTTTTAAGAAATTAGTGTAAGAAATTTGCAAGATGGAGTAAAAAGAAAAAAGATACAGAAAGGACAATTATAGTAGTTGCGACAGTAATATCAATAGTTATTGGAGCTTTAGTAGTAAGTAGTATTTATTATTACAGCGATAATACGAAATATTTCTATGAAAATGATTTACCAGCGGAAGAGATGCCAATACTTGCATTATCAATTCAAGGTTCAAGTGATATAACCCCACAGAGACTGAAAATTGCGAATAATGAATATGATTATATTGTGACCACATTACTTAGTACTGAAGTTAGAGATTCTGTTATTGAACCCAAGCTGCTTTTATATCATTCAATACAGGGTGTTTGGGAGGGACAAACAACGTTTAATTGGACTTTTATCAATAAAAATGAAAATATGTTTATGCACGATAATAATGACCGGATATTAACAATTTATAACAATTATTTAATGAACGTATCATTTTGTAAAGCCATCAAATTTGGATGCTTTAAATCATTGGGTAAATTATTATGCCAATACATCAGCGGGGCAGGTAATTCAATATAATTACGATGGGCTTTTTATGGACTGTGCAGCACATTGTTTGAGCACATGGGTAACTAATGGAATAATCCCAAATGGTTATAATCATTCAGATTGGTTTAATGGCGTATATAATGCAATAAATTATACCAAGTCCTTATTGAAGGACAAAATTTTAATTTATAATGGAATACACAGTGATTGTGAGGAACAATACGATTCGAAGGCAAGATATCTAAAAATAGTAATAATAGAGATACACAAGTATAAAAAAATAAATTTTTATATGAAATTTTTTAAAAAATATATGATGAAAAGAAATGGTAATTAAAATTGGAGACATTAATATTTGGATTAGCAGATATTACTCAGGCGATATGACAGCATATATATTTACGATTATTATTTTAGTTGTTTTAGGAATAATCGTTCAACATAAATTAAAAGACAGCAGTTTCAATAAAATTTTAGTATTTTCTTCATTTTGTTGGTTTATTATAGAATTTATTTTACAAGATACAGGTACGAGAACTTGGTATACGCCACCTACTATATTTAATATCCCAATCTATTTCCCTTTAACAGCAATTCTTCAAGGCCCAGTAGAAGGCGGAATACCGACATCTCTTGGATATTTGTGTGCAAAATTTGGATATATAAAACAGTATTATTGGTTTATATTTTGTTTGGGTTTGTCTATTTTTTTCAGTTTTGTCTTTATATTTGGTATTGGTTTTTCATCTTTTTCTCAAATGACTGTTAATCATAGAGTCTTAAATATCTGGAGTATTGCATTTATTATTAGCACAACTACTATTGCACTATTAATTTCTTTAAAATTATTCAAAAATCGTAAGTTTTCTTTTATTGTATTCTTTTTTACTGCATTTATGGGTATTATGATCAATTTAATCATGTATTTTTCAGGATTAAGAAATATTGAATATGCAATTCCATTTGATTTGGGTACAACTTCAACTACCTTTTTTTCGTATCCTTTAGGAATTGCTTTATTAGCCCTACTTTATGATGGAATTTTTGAATTTGGTGGTATTTATTTATTTATTTATATTATATGAGCAAAAATTTTTAAAATAAAGGAAATATAGAATAAAAAATTAAAAATATTTTCTACTTTCTAAAATCAATCCTGGATAATTTTTGTATTACGCCCGAGTCCGACCGAAATAATATATGATGGATCAATTTTTTGAGGGATAAAATTATGGTCAATCCTAAGATAATATCCTTTAAAAGCATCATGCTCGTCAATACCTAAATCTTCTAAATGTATTTTATGCCCACTAGTCTTGAAATGATAAGTACCATTTTCTTTAAAATTTTTGATTAAATCGCGTGATGAAATCAAGCTTTGGATAGGAAATTCGATACCACTTTCCCATTGTTTAATGAAAGCCGATTCATAGACCTCAGGCATATCATTTTTTAGCCAATTTAAGATTATATCTTCAATATGATTTATAAATAATTTATTACCAGTCCAAGCCCCCCAGCGTTTTGCAAATTTCCGACGACCTGCATTTATAAGGGCATTAATAAGAGGTGGCCAAGGTATAAAATTAAACCAATAATCGTTGAGATTATAAAATTTTTTGAATGCAGTGGCAAATCCATCCCACATCTGACAATAAGCGGCATAATTGGATAGTTCCAAGATTGCATTTATGGCACCCGAGATATAAATATTTGCTATGTGATATGTCGAATTGCGCCAGTTTGGAGTCCGTTCATTCCGAATGTCTTTTAAAATAGACATCATATAATGCGCACTTTGAGTTAAATTTTTTGATTTTTTAGGGATATCTTTAAGTTTATAACCGAGTTTTAAATGCCTACGTTCAAGTAATTCATCGTATGAATTTACAAACCACCAATTGACAGGAATTCCATCCTCAAGATGACAATTTAGGATAAAAATAGTTTCAAGGCTTTCGTCATCAATAATAACAAAAGTACAATCAACAGAATCTCCAAATAAAAGTCTCATCGTCCCTTGTTGAGTATCAGACCGAATTGCAACAATTGGTGGAAACAAAGTATAGGTTAGCACTCGCCACGGTTTTTTAATCTTGCCGTCAATAACATCTTTTGCAGTCAGGATAGCCTCATTAAGTCTGTTCTTAAGTAATTTATAGACTATTTCGGAACCAATTAAAGTACTCTTTTGTTTATTCCAGTAATTTATACCATATTCTTGAAAAAGCTTCCAGAAAGTCCTGCCAAGCGGCCAAAATGGCTTTGTCCTTATGGAATCAGGTATATCGCCATATGTAAAGACCATAAATTGGATTTCGAGAATTTTTATTTAATTTTTTTTATTCAAAAGTTTTCAATTTCAATAGGTAAACTCAAAAATTTTATTAAGATTTTCCATAGAAATTTTTTAAGATTATTGAGAAAGAAATAAAATTTGATAATCTATAAAATAAATTGTTATTTATTGTCTAATAACATTCATAATAATGCCACCTTTAAAGATACCTGAACCGCTAATTTAATTAAACAATATTTTTATCTATTATCCCTAAAATTATTGCCAATGCCTTATTTGTTATAACTCTAATTTCCTTATCTAATTTTTTAATATCGGCTAATACTTAATTTATCAATGTAATAATGTATAAAAAACATAAAAAATTTTTAAGTAATGATGTAAACTAATATTTTTAGTTTTTATTTAAAAGGATAAAACATGAAATTTTAATTAAGGTAATTAATAATGTGTGAATTATTAGGTATGTCTTTTAACACGCCCGTAAACCCAGATATATCATTTAAAGCATTCCGAAAAAAAGGAGCTAATAACCCAGATGGGTGGGGACTTGCATTTTATCCAGATAAAAGTGCTCGAATTTTTAAAGAACCGATTATAGCAACTGAAAGTCTTTTATCAGATTTTATCAAAAAATACCATGAAATAAAATCAAGAATAATAATAGGCCATGTTAGGTTGACAAGCGTAGGGACTGTTTGTTATAAGAATACTCACCCGTTTTCAAGAGAATTAAATGGTAGAGAATTCGTTTTTGCACATAATGGGACAATATTCAACTGGAATAGATTGGAATTAGGCAGATTTAAACCAATTGGAGAAACAGACTCAGAACATATCTTTTGCTACCTTTTATCTAAGATTGAAGAAAAAAAAATTGAAGAGTGGAACAGAGAAAATTTTAAATGGCTAAATAAAATGCTGTTGGAAATTAATAGTTATGGCTCATTTAATTGTATCTTCTCAGAAGGCAAATTTTTATTTTGTTATCATGATTTAAATGGGTTCAAAGAACTGAAATTTGTAAAACGAGAATCTCCTTATCCAACAATTAAATTATATGACGAAGATTACGAAATAAATTTGGCAGAAAATAAATCAATAGGTCAATATGGATATATAATAGCCTCAAAAAATTTAACAAATGAAATTTGGATTGATTTTAAACCAGGTGAACTCATTATTTTTAAAAATGGACAGATCGTTTATTCAAATCAACATGACATTTCTAAATTTCAAAAGTCGTCCCTGACAGACCTTGAAAAGGAAATATTAGAATTTATTAGAAAAAGTCCGCATAAGGTAAAATTAAAAATATTAATTGAAAATTTAGGGTGGCAAGAGGAAGAGATTAAGTTTTCAATAAATTATTTGATTTGTAATAATTATATATGCCAAGACAGTCGCGATAATGTAAAATGGTATCATGAAGATGCAACATTTTATACTAATCCAGAAAAACGGCCAGAAATTGACGAATTAATTAATAATGAAAATTGAACAAATTAGAAACACTAATTTTTTAGTTGTTTTTTAATTTTAACTAAAAACAGGAAAAATTTAGATGAATCTTTTTTATTTAGTTATTTAACATGAAATATATTATCTATTTTGCATTATTAAATAATTAGTGTAAATATTCTAGTTAGGATAAGTTAAAACGCTTCATTAAGATAGATTTTACAGTTTTATAGTCTTTAGAAAATGTTTTTAAAATAGACCACCAGCAAAATACTCCAGGGATCATAAAGAGCATTCCAATAGTCATTGCAATTGATAAATTTTGCCCAGTTATCTCAAAGAATATACCAACTAGTAATGGACCTAAAGAGCCACCAAGTTCTTCAACAAATCTGTTAATTGCAAAGACAGAGCCTCGGGTCTCAGGAAGGTTGATTTTATTGATAATAGGAGGCTGGTTAGAGTCGTAAATTGATGATAAAAAAATACCAATTGAAAATAGACAAATAAAAATCATTAAACTGGAATTAGTAAACGCTAATTGTAAGGAATCGGTAGAAATAATTGGACTAATCGGTATCCAAAAAATAAATATAAAAAATGGAGTCGTTATAGTGAATTCAAGCGCAATTAGTAATATTCTTGCTTTTATATATTTTCTTTCAAGAAAATCTCCAATTCTACTCCAAAAATAAGTACCTATTAATTGAGAAGGAAAAATAAAAATTAGCATTAAAATACTGATTATTATAGGAGTTAAATGTGAAGGGCTCTCTATTAAAAATGGGTATAAATAAGTGGTTATTATTGATATCCCCAAAATAGAAAAAATACCTTCAACAAAAATCAAAATATTAGTCTTATTTTTCAAGATACCTATAAACGAATCCCAATTTATTTTATAACTATATGTTGAGCGATTTTCGTTATTAACATTTCCTGACTCATTATTTCCTAATTTAAATTGGCTTCCTTTGAAAATATATAAAAATAATAAAATTGAAATCAAAAATGAAGCTATCAAAAATGGATATTTCCAATATGGGGAAAAAAAACTACCAGCTAAAATTCCAAATAGAAAACCAATAGCCACAAAATTCGAAGTCCAACCATAAGTCTTTCCAGATTCTTGACTTGAAACTGCATCACCAATTATAGCTTGTGCTACCGGTATAAATCCCCCTGATCCAATTCCTAAAAATAATTCTCCAATTAACAGAAAATAAAAATTAATAGAAATCGTTAATAGAATAAGTCCAATATCCCAAAAAAATAATGAAATAATTAATGCTTTTTTTCGGGTTATTCTATCGGCTAATGTCCCAAATATTAAACAAGCAACTGATGACCCACCCATCTGGAATGTGATTAATAAACTAATTTCGAATGCATGGAATATACCAACTCCAAAATAATAATTAGAAATTATTGTTAGATTGGGTAAAATTATTGTTCTAGAAAATTCTTTGATAAAAAATCCAAAAATAATAAGCCAAATCGTAAATTTTTTTTCTACCAACGTTAATTTACCTACTTAATTCAAGAATTGAAATTATTCTAATAAAAATTTTTATAATTTGATTTTAATTCCATCTGATAAATTCTCGTGCTATCTTCCTTTGATTATATTAAAGCCCAAATAATTAAATACCAAACGAAATTTACATTATTTAACAAATACTAATAATCTTTTTTACCTTATTGATAAAAATTATATCAGAAATATCCCATTAATAATTAGTCTGATTCCAATATAAATATAGACAATAGCTAATAGAATTTTAAATTTCTTGGGTGATATTTTTCTTGTTAATATAGACCCAAACTGGGCAAAAATTATACTTGATATTCCTATTCCTAGAAATGCTAATAAATTAAACCATCCAACCGAAAATATTGGATATTGAGATGCATTAATTATTGAATCATTATACCCTAAAATAAGAAAAGAAATAAAACCAATAGACGAGCCTACAACCATAGTAGCCAAAGACATTGTAACAGCAGTTTGAATTGGAATTTCTAAAAGTGTATTAAGAACTGAGAGATAAATTATACCGCCACCAATACCAATAAAATGCGCCAGAAAACCAGACGAAAATCCAGATGTATAACTTTTAATTTTATGTAGTTCTGGTAGCGAATTAATAGGTTTGGGTTTAGTGGATACATAATTATAAGCCCCAATTATACAATAAATACCATATAATGTCTTCAAAATTAACCCGGCTTGAGCCCGAAAATTTGAAAATAATATAAAAGCAAAAATTGCACCCGTTAAACTTCCAAGTCCAACAGGTATCGCAAAATTTAAATAATGAATATACGGGAATTTTAAATCATTCTTTTTTGTTTCTTTAATGTGTTTATAAACACCACTTAATGCAGTAGGTACTACAATCGCCATATTTGTCCCAAAAGCAACAAACGGAGATATCTGGGGAGAAGCACCCATAAAAGTCTCAAAACAAAACATCATTACAGGAGCCATTATAAAAGACCCACCAACACCAAAAAAAGAACTTGTCAACCCAACTGCTATCCCAGTAATAACCATTATTCCTAAAATAATAAAAATATTCTCGAATACCAATTTATTAACCATTACTTAATTCTATTATTTTATTTGATTTATTCAAGTGTATCTGAATTCTACAACTTGGGATTCTTTTATAATTTTTATGCAAATTTTTGATATTGATTTAATCTACAAATTAAAATTAAAAAAGAATTAGACATTAAATCTAAAAGTTTTTGAATCATTATTTTAATGAACTACATTAATACATTTATTTTCTTATTGATTTTATCAAAAATCTATCAAATTGTAGCAACTATCTTACCCAACTTTTATATAATAAATCTATTTCTCTGAAATCCAAAAATCGTTTTAAAATAAGATATTGAGAAAGTTTAGGTTATTCGAAACTGTTGAATGAATCTAAACTTTTATATATTTAATAAATTATTTTTTTCCACAAAAATTTGAAAAATATAAACTAATTAATATGTAAAAAATCCCAAATCAAATTCTATATATATCGATATTAAAGTTTTTTTAAAAAATATCTATTATAGAGTTGAGGAGGCGAGTTAATAAATGAATAATATTTTAAAAAAGAAAAAGGTACAAATGTTTTTCACAATTTTTTTATTTATTTTTATCATAAATAGTCTAATATTTATAGCATTAAACATTTCTACATTTAGAGAGTTAAAGGCGTCCACAAAAGTAAACATAAACTCCATGACAAGTCAGTCTGTAGTATATAATGTTATCTGGGGCGGAACTGGATATGATGATGGAATTGATATTGAAGTATTTAATGATACATATATTTATGTCGTAGGATCAACAGAGTATGGAGCAGGTTTGAAGGACATTCTACTTATTAAGTATTATAAAAATGGGACTAAAATATGGAATACCACTTGGGGTGGAATATACGAGGACGTGGGCGATAGTATTATGTTTGACCCTATGGGAAATATCTATGTTTCAGGATATACTAATAGTTACGGCGCTGGCGATTTTGATTTCGCTCTTGTCAAATTTTATCCTAATGGAACTAAAGCTTGGAATACTACTTGGGGCGGTGCCCTTGAAGATAGGGGACTTGATATTACCTATGAGAGCAATGGTTATATTTATTATATTGGACTAACAAAAAGTTTTGGAGCAGGTAATTCAGATATAGCTTTAGTAGTATTTGATTTAAATGGTACTAGATTAGGAAATCTAACGTGGGGTGGACCAAATGATGATTATGGATATAAAATATTATTAGATAGTAATGGATCTATATACATGATCGGGACAACGTATAGCCAGGGTGCTGGTCTTGCAGATTATTTGCTGATCAAGCTTGATTCTTCAGGAACGGAATTATGGAATATCACTTGGGGTGGAATATATCGAGATTATGGAATTAGCGGGATATTAGATACTATGGGAAATATTTATATTATAGGCTATACTTTCAGTTATGGGGCAGGAAATACAGATTTCGGACTTGTTAAGTTTTATCCAAATGGGACTAAGGCTTGGAATACCACTTGGGGCGGAAAATTCCACGAAGTTGGATTTGACATAGTCTTAGACGAGAATGGAAATATTATTACTACAGGTTATACAAATAGCTCGGGTGCAGGTGATAAAGATGTTTCAATTGTTAAATTTAAATCAGATGGAGATTTAATCTTGAACATTACATGGGGCGGCGCTCTTGAAGATATCGGTGCAGGTATCACATCAAATGACGGTTATGTTTATTCCGTTGGTTATACGGAGAATTTTGGCGCAAAAGACGAAGACTTAGCTCTAGTTAAATTTGATCTGATAAAACCATGGTCAAATCATCCTCCAGACGCAACTTATATAATAGGAATACCAAGAAATATTACGTGGGTTTTATATGACGACCATGCGAGCGGTTCGTATAGCATTTTCTTGAACGGTACTAAATCCATTGACTGGACATTATGGACTAATAATACTCCAATTGTTATTGTCCTAAACACTAATAACCCAGGAATTTGGAATTATACCATAAAATACAACGATTCAGCTAATAATTTCGGAATTTCAGATACCGTTATTATCATAATTAAAAATACACAATTGCCACAAATTCCGAATTTCCTTTTCGTTATGACAATAATAGGACTATTAGGAGCAGTAATTCTTTCTTACCTATTAAAAACAAAAAAATTGATTCTATAAAAATCGAATTTATTCCATTAAAAATACTAAACCATTTATTTTTTTATTATATGACTTATTCAATTCTTAAATCTTATCTATTTATAAATTTAAAATGATCCGTCCATCAAGAACTTTTATTGTTATTTGCTAATTTAGCCAGCTTAGCCATTATAAAAAATTTTCATCTCATTGATTTATTAATTGCTTAGCTTTTTGTATCCACTTATTTAAACTTGCTATTCCTATCCCACTGATATTTTCTGCAACACTTTCAGGGTTACATTTGATTAAATCTTCAATTGTGAATATATTTACTTGTTTGAGTAATATTTCTTTTTTGGGTCCAATTCCAGGTATATCCTTGAGATTATAATTTATTTTTTTCTTAGAAATTATGGTTTTTTCAACTAAAGGTGAATCAGTAATTTGAGTAGGTTTGCCTTCAAGTTCTAATTTGTTAATTTCATCAATATAAGTAGAATCGAATTCAAAATAGTCAATATTATTAGATTTAAGTAATTCAATAGAAGAATTATTTAAACGATTTTTAGGACATATAAAAAAGGTATAATCATTAAGTTCGGGGCGATATTCTTTATTTTTCATTTGGTTCAACCAAGATATAAATTTTTCAATTTTTCCTTTAATACTCTTTTTATTTATACAAGTAGCTTCACCGAATGCCTTAGGAACGCGTTTATTCCGTTGTGATTCTGCTGTAGCATATATATCGAATTCAAATCCGCCGATTTTGACGGAAGATTCTTCAATATGAATAAACCCTTTTTCTTTTAACCTAGGAGAGATAAATTCTCGAGCTTCTGTTTCATATAAAGTCCGTAGTTCTGACTCAGAATATGAAGTATACCCCATCGAAACAAGAATTTCAGCAATGGTACTCAAAAACATACGGGGCAGAAAAAAGCCAAGAGTGTTTTTAATTTTATTGATCAACATTTTCCTGTCATTATTTTTAATATTTACTTTTTCACAAATTTGATCAAGAATCTGATCTTTTTCTGTGCTAGTTAAATTTCCCAAAACGATTTCTTTACCATTAATAATACTACTAAAGTTCTTACTAATAGATTTTAATTTATCATATTCATTTTTATCAGGGTTTTGTAGACATGAAATAACAATATATAATCGACGGTTTCTGAAAATTTCTAAAGATTTTCTAATAATTTGTTCTAAAAATATTTTAACAAGAACATTAGTCGGATCTATATCTATTAAAAATTGGACTTCATCAAAACAAATTACCACGAGTTTATTTAATTCAAGAGCAAGTGAAATAAATCCATTAAAAAAATCCAGGATATCCTTTTTATTAATATCATATCCATAAAAAAATTCATCGGCTGTAGCCCGAGTTCTATCATCAGGAGAAATACTATTTAAAATCTTGGACACAATTCTACTGTTTTTAAAATATTTGATTAATTCCGAATGTAAACGGGTTGAATTTAATTCCTCACATAATTGATTCAAATATTTGTTTTCCTGAATTTGACCATACAAATTCTGAATAAAAATCGGCCAGAATTCATTTTCATTATCACTTACATATTTAAAATCAAAAAATAAATAAATTGACTTATCACCAAAAAGCTCATTAACATATTTCTTTATTTGAAGTTCCATCTGAGTAGTTTTTCCCGCACCATTTGGTCCAATTATCGGTCTTATAGTAGCAATTTCTCTACTATTAACATCTATTATCTCCCTTTTGATAGCATCTGATAACATCTGACCAACAAAGTTTATTGGGCCTTTTACACCTTCAGTCTTTTTTGAATTTAAATCATACAATATCTTTCTCTCTATATATATCCAATCCTGAGGATATCCTTGTATTAGCCGTAGAATCTGTTTTTTTATTGAGATTTTCCTCACCTTGATAAATAAACTCGGTTTAAATTAAATTTAGTAATTATTATTTATAAATAATTTTTAAAAGATAAGTAATAATACAAATCAATCTATATTTTAAACTTTAAAAAATAAAATAATTTATTTAAAATTTTGATACAAATTCATAAAAACACAATTAAAAGGCTCGACCAGATATTTCAGTCGAATATTGATTGGGTTAAGGGATCGCCCATCCATCAAATTAAGCAGGTATTCGGAAAAATGAGCAGAATTTAAAAATAACCAAGCATATAAATAGAAACTAATTGAAATTTCGATTAAAATAAAAGCTATAGAAGAGAATATAAGAAAACTACCATAAATTTACTATCAGAAACACAGCTTGAAAAATATAAATAATTTGCTGAGAAGAATGGAAAAATTTTTTCTGGTTTAATAGGGAATTTACTTGATAAGGCTATAAATATGGAACTATCTGGCGAAAACATTGACCTATCATGATTCAAAGAAAAAGTGAAAGTTATGCTAACGGAATTAATGGATAAATGATTAAAATTAATGGAGGATCAATTGATGGATAAGATTGACTATGCGGTCAACACAGTCCTATATAAACTCATCGGAACGATGAATGGAAACTCGGAGAATATGGAACAACGCATAATGGATTTTTTAAATTTCCTAGATAACGGTGGTAATTATAAAAAATATTTAATGCCAGAAATTGCACGATTTTTGGGGACAGCTGAATAAACCACGATGAAGGCGTTAGATGCTTTGATGGCGAATTATAGCCTGAAAATTTATTATAACGAAATGAAATTTGCTCTCAGATGAGAAAATTAAAATGTATATAAATACCGATGATATTACCTATGAAGAATTGATTAAACTCGCTGAAGAAAAGAGAGAAATTAAAGGAAGTAAAACTGAAATCTAATGACGAATTAATAAGATAATGGCTCATCACCTATAGAACTAAGGCAACTAAGAAGACTTATAGAAACTAGTTAATACACTTCATCAAATTTATTAATAGGAAAAATCTGCAGAATATGAAGAACCTTGAGCTGGAAAATTATTACCAATATCTGAATAAATCGGACTATAAAAAGTGCACTAAGGAAGTTAAATATTATTCCATGATAAGTTTCTTTAAATACTTTAAACATCTGCAGAATATTGATGAAGAAGATAAATTGGGATTGTATTTTAACCCTAATCTGATATTGGATGTCAAAAGAAATTAGAATAAAGATAAAAACAAAAAAAGTTCGATATCTTAGAGCCCGATGGAATTTTTATGGTATTGGACAGGTTAAAAGAATATCACTTCAAAAAATACATCATCCTCTATATATTAGCGGATACGGGAATGAAACGGATAGGATTGCCCAATCGAATTCTTTACCACATTTTGGACGTTTATTTTGATCGGTTGGGTTATAGATTGATAAACATGATTCACATCTTATTTCCGTCTTAAGCTCAACGTTTATTGAACGCATTTGTGCAATTCGATTCGATTTTCTTTATGATCCGGCGTTGATTATTATATATAAAATACATGAAGTAGTTGCAATAAGCGGTTGTAATACTATTTCAGTCACTGCGTGCCTTTATGGTGTTATAGAATATAGAAAGTCTGCGTTTCCAAAAATCTTGGCTATAAGTAGTATTATTACAGATCTTCTATTTTGTATCTTCATTTTAGGTTTTATTATTGTTGAATATATTATTATTACTCCACAAAAATTTGTATATACTGTTGAATGGTCTGCTTTTTTCTCTTTATTTTTCTGGCTAATAGCTCATGGTATATATTTCATAAAACAAAAATGATTAGAAGATTCTAAACAAACAATATAAGGAAGATAGAGTAGCAATACAAAATTAACCACAGTTGATAATACCTACACTCTTAGATCTATATACATTTACATTACCATATTACCCACCGGTTCTTACCATATTAATTATTTCGAGGCAGGAGACTCGATGGATATAACACGATCACCCGCTACTGGAGCTGATTTGAAACCTTACGTAGAATCAGCACCAATCCCTGGTTTTACATGGATTTATGAATTACTTAGTATCTTCTTTGTATTTGGTTTAATATTAGCCATAAATCAAAAGAAATAGCTGACTAAAATTTAATCTAACCCTTTTTTTGTTCAAACTTTTATTGATCTTTTTTGGAAAATAATATTTCATCGTATTTTCAATATATCCCTCTTCTTTTTTTCTGTTATATTTTTTCTCTTCCGTAAATTATTTACCAAATGATATAACTCCCTTGATTTTATTTTATCTTTTTGAAAGAAAATTCGGAATAAATCTATTAATTGAATGGCTCGAAAATTATTAATCCTAGCGTATTCTAGTAATGCTCCATCTTCGCTTACTATAATATGGTTTTTACTTTTTCTTCCAAAACTAAGTATACTCGCATCTGCTTCGTCAAAATTTAATCTTAAAGATTTGTTATAAATTTGTCTATTTTCAATAGGATTAATTTTTGTCTTTTCTTTTATTATGGATTTACATTTATAATATTCCAATTCTTTTAAAACTTGATGTGTTACTGCAATCTCAGCCCAATCATATATTTTAGATGGTTCAAATAAATTATCCTCCTTTAACACCTCCAATTTAAGCCATGTGCATGTATCTATCAATAAGATCATATTGCTAGATAATATATCAATATTTTTATATATTTCCATCTACTTTTTCTATCATAGGTAATAAAATTGACTCAGATTAATATTAGATTAAAGGATGAAATTTATGAAGTTATCGAGTTCTTAGCGCAAAAAAAGAAAGTATCAAAATCCGAAATCGCTCGTGAATTATTAATGAAGAGTTTAAATGATATATTATTACCTATTTTAATAAATGACTATCAAAAAGGGGAAATCTCCATTAAAAAAATCATCAAATTCACTGATTTGCCCCCTATTGAGGTTATGAGAAAAATTTCTAATTCTATTGATGATCCTCCAATTTCTGCTGAGGTCGATAATTATACCTCTAAAGTAGCTGACGAGATATTAAAACAATGGAAAAATGAAGATTTTTAGGGGGCTAAACAGTATTAAATTCTAAAGCTAGGATATTTATTAATATTGATTCATAGTAAAAAATTATAGATATAAGTTAATATCTTTATTTTTCCTCTTTTTATATTATTATTACTTGAATTGTTTCCAAACATGATAACTTATTTTTATTTTTGAAGGAGAACTTAATAATTCTTCCAGAGAGTGAACTCTCCTTATTATTAATTGATTTTTATGCATATAGACTTTTTACAAAATCTTATGCTTTAAAAATAAAACATCTTTAATTTTTATTTTTTTCTACTATTTTTCCGCCGCAATTCTCTATTACTTTTAATACAAGTCCCATCGACCTTCCTAACATCTTTTTTCCTATTTCCATTTCTTTTATTACTCCTTTCACCAAACTTGGAGATTCTCTAATAGTATAATAAAAATTCAAGACCTTTTTCCACATCTCCTTACTTCTTTTTACTTTAAAATTTATCTTTCTCCAATATGGTATTAAATTTTTTATTTTTCGAAAAATGGGATTTAAACCTACTAAAAAGTTAATAATTAAATTTCGATTAAGATCAGAAATTATCGCTTTTTTAAAATTGAATAGGTACCGTTTAAATTAGTATTATAAAAAAGTATTCAAAAAAAATAATAAAGGAAATTTTAGAAGATAAGAAAAACTATTTTTTAGAAATATAGTCAGTATTTAATTATTTTCCCCAGATTTCTCTAATTTTTTGTCTGAGGACTTTACCTACCGGAGATAATGGTAGCATATCTACAAAAACAATAGACCTTGGTTTCTTATAACCTGCAATTTTTCCTTCTACGAATTTGAGTATCTCATTTTCGGTAACATTAGCTCCTTTTTTAGGGACAATTACAGCACGAATTAATTCACCCCATTCTTCATCAGGAACCCCAATAACTACAGCTTGGTCGATTTTAGGGTGTTCTAACAGAACTTCTTCTACTTCGACAGGATAAACTTTCTCGCCACCAGTATTAATACACTCCTTTTTTCTTTCAACTATAAATACTTCACCGTCCTTAATAAACCCTAAATCACCGCTATGTAGAAAACCATCTTCATCGATAGCTTCTTTAGTCTTTTTTTCATCTTTATAATAGCCTTGCATTACAGCAGCACTTTTATAGCAGAGTTCACCGATAATCCCTTCGGGTACTTCATTATTATTTTCATCAATAATCTTTATTTCAGTACCAACAAGTGGGACGCCAACACTTTTATCCTTAACTTTATTTATTTCTCCATCTACTTTCATTGTAGCAACAGGAGACATTTCAGATTGACCAAATGCATCAACAACAACGGCATTTTTAAAATGTTGTAATAACTTCTTTTTATATTTAGCACGTAAAATTGCAGCACCAGTTAGACAGATATTTATACTGGAAAGGTCGAATTTTTTAACGTTGCTCTCTAAATAATCAATTACTCGTTTCCACATTGTCGGGACTAAAAAAATTTGTTTTAATTTTTCTCTCTCGATTAATTCCAAGATTTCTTCGGGGTTAAACCGTTTACCCTTAGGAAATACAACAATAGCCCCTTGAAAAATCCACGAAATAAGAAATACAGCGTACGATGCAAGATGAAAAAGCGGAGGAACCATAATAGTTTTTTGAATTTCCTCTTCTTCCTGTTTTGACTTAATAGAATCTTTAAGCGCCTTAACTACTTCTTTTTCACCTTCAATCTTTATCCTGCCTTTAAGCATTAATTTTAATAGTTTAAAAGTGTATAGAATTTTACCCCATCTACTATAAGTTAGGGGTTTTAGATTTGCGAGGTCTCTAGCCTGGTCTGCAATTGCAAGATAAACCCGTCCATGGTATTTTCCTTCAGGTGGTTTTCCGACAAAAGCTTTAATTTTATTTTCACGGACTGCATAGGTCATTGCAGGTATAGATGGTCCGATTTTAGCTGGTTGCTCAATTACAATGACTCTATCGTGAAACTGAGGATATTTTTCAAAAAAGACCTCAGGAATCCCGGTAAGGGTCGTAGTCTGTGATTCGAGGATTCTACGTTGAAATTCATTTTTTGCATAGACGGGTAGGTCTAATTCTTCGACTGGAGGTAAGATGCCAGCTAAAAATGAAATTGCAGCTTCTTCATTACTTAAAATATTATCATAACTTAACATTACACCTTTTGGACGGCCAGTAGTCCCACCCGTATAAATTATTACAGCAGTATCGTGAACGCCTATATTTATTTTAATTAATTTATCCCTTGATCTATTTATTAACTCCTCATAATTAAGCATTCCTTCAGGTGTATTGCTACCATAATGTATTAGATATTTAACTTTCGGGATTTTGGTAATTATTTCTTGCACCATAGGAAGGACATCATCATGAAAAATGAATATTTTTGAATCTGAATTATTTAATAAGAATTCCATTTCCGATGAAACATATCTGAAATTCATTGGGACAGGTATTGCACCTAATTCTTGAACTGCAATATTTGTTTCTATGAATTGAGGTGAATTATAAAATAAAAATGAAACTTTATCTCCCCGTTTTATCCCAAGATTTTTAAGGCCATTCGCCAATTTATTAATTCTTATCATTAATTGCTTCCAAGTAATATATTCATCCCCATAAATTATCGCAACTCTATCTTTAGGGTAATATTTTGATTTAATGACAATAGATTCCAAAAATTTTCCTAGTTTTACCAATTTATTTACTCCATATAGATTTTTTTAAATTAAAATTTTCTATTTTTTTAAAAATCTCAAAAAAAATACTTATTTTTTTAATAAATTTTGATTTTTTGATTTTTTTAATCAACGAATATATAATTATAATTTATCTATAGAAATATTTATATATATTTTAGAAAAAAATGAGTTCCTTTAATACAGTTGGGAATTCGGTATGAGGTAATTTTATAAGATATAGAAACAAATATTATTATGTTAATCAAAAAAAATGAGCCAAAATGAGAATTAATATTGCATGTTTACAAATGGCTTCTAAACCTTATGATTGGGACTACAATATAAATAAGACCACTTCAATGATTCGAGAAGCAGCTGAAAATGGCGCAGAAATTTGTTTACTTCCTGAGGTTTTTATTCCAGGATATTCTTTAAGCTATAAAAATTTTAAACACGCCGAATCTATGGACGGAAAAACTATCAATAAAATCCTCGACCTTGCAAAAGAATTGAATATTTATATTTCTGGGTCAATAATAGAAAAATTAAACGAAGATTTTTATAATACCATGTTTTTATTAGGGCCTCAAGGAATACTAGGTACCTACCATAAAAAATATGTTTTTGGTTTCGAACAGAAATATTGGAAACGCGGCAACGAATCTACTTTTATAAATTCTAAATTCGGAACAATTGGACTTGGAATATGTGCGGATATGCACTACTCAGACCTATGGAAACAATATAGTGAAAAGATTAACCTAATATTGATTTGTTCCGCTTGGGTCGATACAAGTCATATAAAATTATCTTATGCAAAACATGAGTTTGAACTCTGTAAAACACTTCCAGTTAAAATTTCAAAAGTACTTCAAGTCCCAACTGCTTATTGTAATGCCGCACACGAATGTACCGGTTTTTATTCGTTCATGGGTACCACAAAGTGCGGCGGATTCTCAAAAATCATTCAAAATGGAGAAATAATTGCAAGTCTCGATTCGGGAGAAGAAGGAATCATCCATGGAAAAGTAGATATCTCCAAAAATTTCCCAGTAGTTGACCCTTCAGAATTTGATAACTGGATAAAATACTCACTTAAAGAAATAATTCCGAAATTTGTTGTGGAAGATATAGCAGGATTCCTTGGTAGGATCTCCTACCGAAAAAATAAAAAGAAATATCTATGAACAAACTACTTTAAAACATAGTACCTAATTTTTTGTTTAAATAAAAATAAAAAAATAAGTATATTAGTTAAATAATTCTAATAATCGATCCATATTTCTAATTTGTTCATTACTGTTGAATTGTAAATACTAGATAATAATCCAAATGCATAGACTAATATATATCCTAATATATTCAAGCCATAAATCAATGAAAACGATAGATTATAGGGAGGGGCATCCGCCAATAAATACAGTAATTGAGATCCAGCTATTAATATTGAGGACAACACAATAATTAACGTAAAACTCCAGTTTATAAGTTTGACCCATTTATGTACATCTATTATAGTCAATGCTTCAAATTTAAAGTTCATAAATATTAAGACAGCATTTACCCCAATTGTACATAAAAATATTATTGCACTTGTCTGGCTTATAAGTGGTACTCCAATAAGAGATATAAGGTAGACTATTAATGCAACTCCATTTATACCTAATGCTCCAAATGTGATATATCTAAACCAATCTCTAAATTTCATTTTTTTTATCACCTCTAACTTTGTAATATTGCCATAAATCGCTCCCAATAATATAATGCAATTTGACCTGCCGGAGATGTCGGTATTGTATCGAACATATGTCCTACAAACGGAAATTCTATTAA
>Ga0190360_1000396_pt1 | contig 24831 bp, 19 predicted proteins | sample 48721834_MG_FD_161271 | JGI IMG/M metagenome (GOLD analysis project Ga0190360, IMG submission 161271) | Hydrothermal vent microbial mat bacterial communities from Southern Trench, Guaymas Basin, Mexico - 4872-18-3-4_MG | ecosystem: Environmental > Aquatic > Marine > Hydrothermal vents >... | reverse complement strand
TATTGAAACTAGTAGGCCAGAAGCGTCGGTAATACGTGAGCCCCGAGCGTTATCCGGATTTACTGGGCGTAAAGAGCCTTAAGGCGGTTTGGAAAGTTTCTGGTTAAATTCTTGGAGCTCAACTTCAAGATTGCCAGAAATACTTCCAGACTAGAGGGCGTTAGAGGTCAGCGGAACGCACGGTGTAGGGGTGAAATCCGTTGATATCGTGCGGAACACCAAAAGCGAAGGCAGCTGACTGGGGCGACCCTGACGCTGATTGGCGAAAGCGTGGGGAGCGAAGAGGATTAGATACCCTCGTAGTCCACGCTGTAAACGATGGACACTGGCTGGTGGAAGTGTCGACCCTTTCACTGGCGAAGCTAACGCGTTAAGTGTCCCGCCTGGGAAGTACGGCGGCAACGCTGAAACTCAAAGGAATAGACGGGGGCTCACACAAGCGGTGGACCACGTGGCTCAATTCGACGATAAGCGAAGAACCTTACCAGGGCTTGACATGCCAAGTGAAATTCCGCCGAAAGGTGGAAGTCCGCAAGGCACTTGGCACAGGTGCTGCATGGTTGTCGTCAGCAGGTGCCGTGAGGTGCTCCCTTAAATGGGGAAACCTGCGGAACCCTCGCCCTATGTTTTACGTGTCATGGGGGACTGCCGCGGTCAACGCGGAGGAAGGTGAGGACGACGCCAAATCAGCATGGCCCTTATGCCCTGGGCAGCACACGTGGTACAATGGCCGGGACAGCGGGTTGCTAAGCGGTAACGCGGAGCTAATCCCTTAAACCCGGTCTCAGTTCGGATCGAGGTCTGCAACTCGACCTCGTGAAGCTGGAATCGCTAGTAATCGCGGATCAGCTACGCCGCGATGAATATGTCACTGAGCCTTGTACTCACCGCCCGTCACGCCAGGGAAGCCGGGAGTAGCCGAAGTTCCCGCTTTTAGCGGGACCTAAGCTAAACTCGGTGACCAGGGCGAAGTCGTTTAGGCATTCTGCCTGTTGCGACTTTTAAGGGGTAACTCTTAAAAAGAAACTCGGCTATATGCTGGGAAAGCTGGGAATCTGGAGCTACTCATAATATAATAGATAATATGAGTAACAAAGCTTCCAGTGCAGCCGATCAGCAGGGAAGTCTAACCATTACTTTTTTCCAAAGTAATGGTGATGACCCCTCAGAGACTACACGCCGAGCTCCTCTTTCTAAGGAGATTATAAAAGCTTATTTTCTTGGAGCTTTACATGACGGAACTTTTAGTAGTAATGGCAGATTCCGAATCTCACAGAAGGGTGCAGAATGGTTGAAACTTTTACAGGGACTTTTGAGAAAGATCGGCTACAACTCTTGGATCTATAAAGAAGGTAAGGATAGAGAAGTATATGTCTTAGAAACCTTAGCAGATTTTTTAGATTTCAAATTTGATCCTGAGAGACTCCGGTATAAGGAAGAGAAAATTGCTTATATCAGAGGTTTCTTTGATGCAGAAGGCGGAATTCCACGAGAAGGGAATTCGAGATTCTATATTCAATAAGCTCAAAATAACAAACAAAAGCTAATGAAGCTAAAGAGACTCCTTACCGAGTTAGGGATAAATACCGGGAAAATTCATAATCCGAGCCGAAAAGTAGATCCTAATTATTGGCGAATGTATGTTTTAACAGATTCACAGGAATTATTTGTTAAGAAAATAGGTTCGTGGCATCCGAGAAAAATAAGAATCCTTAGTGAGAGGATGAAGATATAGTCCATGCCCTTGAGCGATCAAGGGGGGTAACATGAACAAGGCACCCGTAGCGGAAGCTGTGGGTGGATCATATCTTACTTTTAATTGGTCGACGAGAGTTGAAGTTTTCGAATTCGAACTTCAACTTTCACCCCAGTAGTAGAACACTTCTTGTTCACTACCGGGCAAGGGTTCTGAGAGGGTTATCCTTAAAACCTTCTCTCTCACCCAATCATTTAATCGGAAATCACTGGAGGTCAAAGAGCAAAATAACCTATTAAATCAAATCCCTTGAAAAGGGGATTTTTTATTGACTTAAAATTACAGAGAAGGTAAAATATGAGAAAAGCAATCACCCCGACCCCCCGGCTTAAGAAACCTTGCTCTTACTCCAATTCCGCTGAAAGCGGAATTGGAGACCACATGCGGTCTCCAAAATTCGCTCTGCGAATTTTGGAGTGGTGTTTTACGTCACTCACTTCGTTCGTTCCTATTTTTCCACCACGGGGTAATTGACGATTTTTTCGAAATATGAAAAATAGAGAATGAGGGTTAAGGCTTTCTTTTTTGGGTGTGTAGTTCAGTGGTTAGAACGCCACTCTGATAAAGTGGAGGTCGGAGGTTCGATTCCTCCCACACCCACTCGATTAGTTGATGAGTACGGTCGCTTTGCAACCTTTAGTAGATGAGGTAATGAGCAATAAATAAAAATTCTCCTCAACTCATTTACTCAGCAACTAAAACTCATTTACTCATCAACTAATTACTAAATATGGGCCGATAGCTCAATGGTAGAGCACCCGCCTTGCACGCGGGAGGTTAAGGGTTCGAGTCCCTTTCGGTCCAAAATTTTTGGCGAGCAACCAATGAAGATTGGGGGTTCAATTCTCGCTTGGTCCAAAAATTTTAGGCGGGCGAGTCCACTATAAAGTTATCCACAGTTGAGGTATTTGACAGGGTGAATTTTAGGTTATAATGAAGTAATATTTTTATACCATTTTAAAGGTCGCCAGAGTTTAGCTTTTAGATAAATTAAATATGGTTCAAGATTGGTCAACTGTAACTTTGCAGGCTTTACAAAATCTTTGGCAGAGCTTTTTGAATTTTCTTCCCAGAATGATTGGAGCAATTGTTGTCTTTGTAGTTGGTTGGTTTATTGCCGTTTGGATTGGAAAACTGATTGGTGAAATTTTGAAGAGATTGAAATTTGATAAAATTTTTGAAAAAACCGGTTGGCGAGAAGCCTTAGAGAAAGCAGAATTTAAAATGACGATGTCGGAATTTATTGGAGCGGTAGTAAAATGGGTTTTGGTGATTGTCTTTTTGCTGGCAGCAGTTAAGATATTAGTGGGCGCTTCTTATGTTGGATTCTTCAGTAAGTTTGTGGAATGGTTGCCAAATTTGGTGGCAGCGGCTGCTATATTTGTAGTAGCAGTAGTTGTTGCTAATTTATCAGAAAAGTTTGTTAAAGCGGTGGTAGGAAAGATGAGGGTTGGTTATTCAGAGCTAATCGGTTCGATTGTGAAATGGGCAATTTGGGTATTTGCTATTTTGACAATTTTAGCTCAACTTGGAGTGGCTGCTGAAATTATCCAAATTGTCATTACTGGATTTGTAGCTTTAATAGTGATTAGTTGTTCTTTGGCTTTTGGGCTTGGTGGGAAAGACCTAGCCAGAGAATTTTTAGAAGGTCTAAGAAACAAATTTCGGGAATAATTTCTCCAACCCCTTCCCGCTTCTAGCGGGGAGGGGTTGACAAAAGTTTTAGGTTTGCTAAGATAAAAAGAGTATGAGAATTTTTGATTTAATTCTGAACAAAGGAAGTGGCTAAAGGCCAAAGTTTTGGTTTAGAAGGCTTAAAGCTGCTTCCTAGAGAGCAGCTTTTTGATTAGTGAAGAGAGGTTGAAGATGTTCTTTCCAATTAAATAAGGAGAAGAAATAACAAGTGATTGACAATGATTGCTGGCTGGAGAATTTATGGGCAGATGGTGGATGCCTTGGGAGCGGGAGGCGATGAAGGACGTGGCGTGGCTGCGAAAAGCCTCGGGGAGGTGCTTAGCAACCTTTGATCCGGGGATCTCCGAATGGGGAAACCCAACTTGGTGATAAGCCAAGTTGACCCTGTTGAATGACGGGGTCGCGAACCCGGGGAAGTGAAACATCTCAGTACCCGGAGGAAAAGAAACCAATTTAGTAATGAGTTGATGAGTTTATGAGTTGATGAGTAAAATTCTCATTAACTCAAGCTCGCGAAAGCGAGCCTGCTCATCCACTCATTACTAGCCATTCCCTTAGTAGCGGCGAGCGAACAGGGAGGAGCCCAAATTCCGCTTTTGGCGGAAGGTTGTAAGGAGGTAGCGTCGGGAGTAAATCTGGGCCATCTGGTTTCCAAAATTCGTTAGAATTTTGGAGTGAGGCCCAGATTTACTTTCGAGGGAGAGTATTTAGGTGAAGTTTGGTTAGCTGAATGACCCTGGAAAGGGCAACCAAAGAGGGTGAAAGTCCCGTAAGCGAAAATCACTTCACGCTCCTTGCTATCTTCCTTGAGTATCCCGAGAAATGAAAATCTCGGGAGAAGCAGGCTGAACTATCAGCCAAGGCTAAATACTACCCGCTCACCGATAGCGAACTAGTACCGTGAGGGAAAGGTGAAAAGTAGCCCGGGAGGGCGGTGAAATAGAACCTGAAACCATCTGCTCACAAAGAGTGGGAGTTCCGCTTTTAGCGGAATGACCGCGTGCTTTTTGCAGAACGAACCAACGAGTTCGAGTATATAGCTTAGTCTAAGGGGTTCTGCCCCGGAGGCATAGTGAAAGCGAGCGTTAAAAGCGCGCTTTTGGCTATATGCTCGAGACCCGAAGCCAAGCGAGCTTACCATGGCCAGGATGAATCCCGCTGAAAAGCGGGAGGAGGTCCGAACCCGTGAGCCGTGCAATACTCTGGGACGAGCTGTGGTAAGAAGTAAAAAGCTAAACGAGCTTGGTAATAGCTGGTTCTCCCCGAAATAGCTTTAGGGCTAGCCTCTTGTGAAGGTCTTTGGAGGTAGAGCACTGGATGGAATATCGTGGGTTTTCCCAGGTATTCCAACCAAACTCCGAATACCAAAGACTTACTACAAGGGAGTCAGACTATGGGAGCTAAGTTCCATGGTCGAGAGGGAAACAGCCCTGACCACCATCTAAGGTCCCTAAATGTGAGCTAAGTGTGATAAGGAAGTATTCCGCCTTTGACAGACAGGAAGTTAGCTTAGAGGTAGCTATCTTTTAAAGAGTGTGTAACAACTCACTGTCCCAACCCCGCTTTAGCGGGAGGGCGGAATGCGCCGAAGATTTAGGGGGCTCAAGCTCACTACCGAAGATGTGGGTTACTAGTTGATGAGTTTATGAGTAGATGAGTTGATGAGAGAGAATTTCTCATTACTCATTTACTCAAGGCGTGCAGCGCCGTGCTCATAAACTAGTAGCAGTAGGGGAGCGTCTCTATCGCAACGAAGTCCCGCTGTGAAACGGGATGGAGCGATAGGGAGTGAGAATGTTGGTATGAGTAACCACAATCCCGCAGAGTATGCGGGACACCGAAAGTCCAAGGTTTCCTTGGCAATGACAATCAGCCAAGGGTTAGGCAGTCCTAATCCGACCCCGAAAGGGTTTAGGAGATGGATAGCCGGTTAATATTCCGGCCCCCCAGTTCTTTTTCAACGAGGTGCGGAGTCTAGTAGGTTGGGCGAATTATTGGATTTTCGTCCTCAATCTAAGGATTTCCAAGGATTGAGGGGAAGTTCCGCTTAGGCGGAGTGAACCCGACTGAGCAGGCTCCCCAGAAAAGCCTCTGAGAGTTAAAAGAGCTGGGACTGTACCGCAAACCGACACAGGTGGACTGGCATAAGTGTGCTAAGGTGAACGGGTGAAAACTCCTGAAGGAACTCGGCAAAAAAGCGGCCGTAACTTCGGGATAAGGCCTGCCCGCTTTTAGCGGGCCGCAGCGAAAGTTCCCCTGGCGACTGTTTATCAAAAACACAGGTCCCTGCTAAACTGGTAACAGGATGTATAGGGGCTGAGGCCTGACCAGTGCCCGTGTGTTAACCTTGGCGGTTTTTCCCGTTTTTGCGGGAAAAGCTGACCGAGTTAAGCCACGGGTGAACGTCCGCGGTAACTCTGACCGTGTTAAAGTAGCGTAATCCCTTGCCGTTTAATTAACGGCCCGCATGAAAGGTGTAACGACCAGGGGACTGTCTCCAGGAGCTGCCCGGTGAAAATGCAATGCCCGTGAAGATGCGGGCTACCTGCGGCTAGACGGAAAGACCCCGGGAGCTTTACTACAGGTTCCTATTGGATTATCGACTTGGATGCGTAGCGTAGTGGGGAGGCTTTGAGTCCCGACTTCCGGGTCGGGAGGAGCCGCCAATGAAACACCCACCTTTCAAGTTGATAATTCTAATTCCGCTTTTAGCGGAAGACAGTGGGAGCTGGGTAGTTTAAGTGGGGCGCTTACCTCCTAAAAGGTAACGGAGGTGTTTAAAGGTCGGCTAACCAAGGATGGAAATCTTGGTGATAGGGCAAAGCCAAAAGCCGGCTTTACTGCGAGGCGGACAAGCCGAGCAGTCTCGAAAGAGGAACTTAGTGAACCGATGCCGTTTCGGTAATAGGAGCGGCAGAGATAACCGGATAAAAGCTACCCCGGGGATAACAGGCTGGTAGGGCCCGAGAGTCCATATCGACGGCCCTGTTCGGCACCTCGATGTCGGCTCAGGATATCCTGGGGCTGGAGAAGGTCCCAAGGGTTTGGCTGTTCGCCAATTAAAATCCTACGTGAGCTGGGTTCAGTACGTAATTTACATTGCGTAGTACCATAGTAATATGGTATAATGTAGCTGACTTATAACGGTGAAGCCCTTTTAGTTTCCGTACGACTAAAAGGGTAATACCGTGGGAAGGTCAGCTTATGCCTAAACTTTCAGAAACAAACAAAGCTTATATTGCAGGATTTTTAGACGGAGATGGATGCATAATGTATCAACTAATTCGCCGAAAAGATTATCGTTATGGATTTGAAATCAGAGCAAGTATAGTTTTTTATCAGAAGGAGCAGAACAAAAAATGCCTAGCCCGATTGAAAAATTTGTTAGGGAAAGGATATTTAAGAGAAAGAAAAGATGGAATGGTAGAGTATACAATAGTTGGTTTGGAACCAGTGATTAAAATCCTAAAATTATTAGAACCTTATTGCAGACTTAAAAAAGATCATATAAGAACTGCCAAAAGGATTAATAAGCTATTAGAAGGAGAATTTAATCTTAAAAGATTCATTAAAGCAAGCGAATTAGTTGATAGATTTCAGATTCTAAACTATTCTAAGAAAAGAAGAAATACATCAAAAATACTTAAAGATTATTTAAAAAGGCATAAGTTGTACCCCCGTAACGACTGATCCCGAAAGGGTGAGATAGCAGGGAGGGAGAAAAGCCTTAAACTGCTATCAGACGTCAGCCCCCTGTTAAATATTGATTTCTTATAACTCATTTTGAGGTATTTAACAGGGTGAAGATATAGTCTATGCCATAAGTAATTATGGAATTACATGCGTGAGACAGTACGGCCCCTATCTACCGCAGGCGCCGAGTCTTGAGAGAAGTCGTCCGTAGTACGAGAGGACCCGGACGAGCCAACCTCTGGTGTACCAGTTGTCGCGCCAGCGGCATCGCTGGGTAGCTAAGTTGGTAAGGGATAAGCGCTGAAAGCATCTAAGCGCGAAGCCCCCCTCAAGATTAGGACTCAAAGATCGGTCGAAGATGACGACCTTGATAGGCTCCAGGTGTAAGTCCCGTGAGGGATTTAGCCAAGGAGTACTAATGATCAACCCCAAAATTCTTTGGGGATATCTCCAGCCAGTAATCATTGTCAATCATTGTCAATCATAGTGAGATTTAAATTGGGAGATACTGATGGGGACTATGCTGGAGTTGTTCCACCTGTTCCCATTCCGAACACAGAAGTGAAATACTCCAAGGCCGATGGTACTCCGCTTTCAGCGGGGGAGAGTAGGTAGTCCCCATCAGTGTCTCTCAAAGAGAGTAGGAGGAGTAGGGAAACTACTCTTTTTTATTTCTCTTAGATTCTTTATAATTAATTAATAAAATAATCCGGAACCTTAATATGAAATTAAAGAGATTCCGAATTTTACTAATAATCTTGCTGATTGCCAGTTTACTTATTCTAAATAGATTTGCTAGAGGTCCAATAAAAAACTCATTCTATATAATCACCTCACCTGTTAGTAAAATTTTTTGGCGGGCTGGTGAAATTGTTTCTGGGAGTATTAACACTTTATTTGAGATTAATAATCTTAAGATCCAAAATCAGCAACTTTTCAAACAAAATCTTAAGTTAATCCAAGAGATTAACCAGCTAAAACATCTTTATCAAGAAAACGAAACTTTAAGAAAAGCCCTTGGACTGGAACTTAATAGGAAGTTTGAGCTAACTTTAACGAAAATAATAGCCGAAGATTTGAATCAGGATTTTATTTTAGTTCTGGGAGGAGAAGATTTAGGTATCAAAGAAAACATGGTAGTAATAACCGAAGAGAATGTTTTGGTGGGTAAAGTTAGTGAGGTGTTTTCGAATTTTTCAAAAGTAAAATTAATCACAGCTAAAGATTTTGTTTTTGATGTTCTGATCCAAAAAAAGGGAATTCAATCCGAAGAAGAGTTTTCTGAAAGGATGTTAGGGTTGGCTAAAGGAGATGGAAATCTGAAACTGAAACTCCAATTGGTTCCAAAAGAAATTCAACTAAAAGAGAAAGATATTGTCAAAACAACCACTTTAGGTGGCACCTTTCCTGAAGATCTTTTAGTTGGGGAAATAAAATACCTCAAAAAGAGGGGAGTGGAGCCTTACCAGGAGGGAGAGATAACTCCTTTCTTTACTAAAAAACAGCTTCAATACCTATTTTTTATAAAAAGTCCTCTTCCAATAAAATGAAAAAATATTTTATCTCGATCTTAATTTTTTTATTTTTAGTCTTGTTCCAGCAAAGCTTTCTCAGTCACTTTAAGATTTTTGGTTCTCAGTTAAATTTGATTTTAGTTTTTATTTTTCTCCTATCGTTTGAGTCAAAAGATAATTTCTATCTTTTTGCTGGAACTTCAACAGGTATAATTTTAGACCTTTCAGCTAGTTCACCTTTTGGAACTTTTACCTTAACTTTTGTATTTTTTGGATATTTAGTTAAAGAATTGACGAAATTTTTCCAAAAATCTAATGCTCTCTCTATTTTTTTAATTTTCTTTTTTAGTTTTTTTGTATACCAAATTTTACCTCCTTTTTTTGGAGGAATTCTAGATTTGATTTTTAAGAAAGAATTTACTTTCCATCTGAAATTAAGCTTTACCACTTTTTTCTTAGAGTGTTTATTTAATTTTCTTTTACTATTTATCTTATTAGTGATCACGAGAAAATATGAACTTTTTCCCAAGACCTAAGAAAAAACCGAATAAAGAAATTGAATTTGAGGAAATTTTTCTGGATAAATTATTAAGAGAGAAAGAGGCGGAAGATGAAGTTTTATCCAAAAGATTAGAGGCGCCAGTGGGAAAGTTAAATTTTTTCATCCTTCTCTTATTGGGAGTTTTTTTAATTAGCCTTCTATTATTTTTTTCTTTCAAGCTTCAAATTAGAGAGAGTAACAAGTACCGATTGCTTGCCCAAGAAAATAAATATTTAACTCTGCATCTCTCATCAGAAAGAGGAATGATTTATGATCGCAATATGCATCAGCTTGCTTTCAACGAGGTGAATTTTGACTTAGTGGTGGAGAAATCTCAACTTCCTTCCGATCTTAAAAAAAGAGAAGACCTCTTGAAAGAGATTGCGGTAATTTTTGATGAGAATATCAATGAATTAAGAGAGAAAATAGAAAAAGAAAATAAAGATCAAGATGAAATTTTATTAAAAAGAAATATTGATCATCGTAGCTTAATTCTTTTTGAAGCAAATTCTCAAGAACTTCCCGGTTTTAAGATAAGAAAGCGGATTATAAGAAATTATGAGGGGCCAAAAAGTTTGAGTCATATTGTCGGATATCTTGGCAAGATTTCTTCGGAAGAATTAAAACAGTATCAGGGTTATGAAATCGGAGATTACATTGGCAAAGAAGGAGCGGAAAGAACATATGAAGAAGTTCTAAGAGAAAAGAAAGGTGAGATTCAAATCGAAAGGACCGCTGAAGGTAAAGAAGTTTCAAAGAAGATAGTTAAATTTCCTCAATCCGGTTCAAATTTAGTTTTAACTTTGGATTTTTCTTTACAGAAAAAAGCAGAAGAAGTTCTCAGGAATGTATTAAAGGAAGTTGGAAGTGAAAAAGGAGCGTTAGTAGCTTTAGATCCACGAAATGGTGAAATTTTAGCTTTGGTCTCTTTACCCGCTTTCGATAATAATCTCTTTGCTCGGGGCGTCACCTTCGAGGAGTTTCAGAAAATTAATCAAGATCCTCTCAAGCCTCAATTAAATAGAGTGATTGGGGGAGTTTATCTTACCGGTTCAACAATTAAACCATTAATTGGAGTGGCAGCTTTAGAAGAAGATATTATTACCGAGAATACAAAACTCTATTGTCCTTTAGAGCTTTGTCTCGAACACAAATACACAGGAGAACCCGAGTGTTACGGAGACTGGACCTTTCATGGTTGGACTGATATTCGAAGGGCAATAGCAGAGTCAGTTAACCCCTTCTTTTATATAATAGGAGGTGGTTATACTGCTCCTCCTTCATCAAGTATTTTTTTTGATCCAAGGTTACCTCGAAAATTTAAAGGGTTGGGGGTGACGAAAATTGGCGAGTATCTCCGCTTGTTTGGCTTGGGAGAAAAAACTGGGATAGATTTGCCAGGGGAAGTAGTAGGTAGAGTTCCTACTCCTGAATGGAAAGAGAAATATTTTTCTGATCGGCCCCGAGAGCAGCAGATTTGGTATTTAGGCGATACTTACAACTTATCTATTGGCCAAGGTTATCTTTTGGCTACCCCCTTACAGATTGCCACTGCTTTCCAAGCAATAGCTAATGGAGGAAAGATTTATAGGCCAAAAATAGCAAAAAAAATTTTGGACCCAGATAACAACCTAAAAAAAGAATTAAAACCAGAAATCTTAAAAGAAAATTTTGTCATGGAAAAATCTCTTCAGATTGTTAGAGAAGGAATGCTCAGGGCCGTAACTTCTCCAGCGGGTTCTGCTCACTCTTTAAGTAGTTTGCCGGTCTCGGTGGCCGCAAAAACAGGAACTGCTCAGATCTATCCTAAGAAAGAAATTTATCACAACTGGGTTACGGTTTTTGCTCCTTATGAAAATCCTGAGATTTTGTTAACAGTAGTCATTGAAGAAGTAAAAGGTACCAGAATCGCTGCTCAAAAAGTAGCCAAAGAAATTCTGGATTGGTATTTCAGTGCCGATAAAATTCAAAATACTTTTGACAATGATGTTTCAATTTGATAAACTATCAATATCAACACTACATTCTCTGTATATTTAATAGATAATTAATAGATAAGATAATTATTAACTCAATCTATTAATTCAATGAAACTAACAACCAAAAGTGAATATGCCTGTTTGGCCCTTATTGATTTATCCGAAAATTACCATAAGGGATTTATTAAAATAAAAGACATTTCAAAAAGAAAAAAAATACCAAAGAAATATCTGGAGCAAATATTAATGATTTTAAATAGAGCAAGATATCTAAGAAGCGAAAGGGGAGTGAGAGGAGGATACAAATTAGCCAAGCCACCAACCAAAATATCTGTTGCTGAAATAATTAGATTAATGGATGGAGCCATAGCTCCTGTTGAATCGGTAAGCAAATATTTTTATTACTCAACGCCAATTGAAAAAAACAAACAATTATTAAACTTATTTAAGGATATAAGAGATTATGTCGCCAATAAGTTAGAGAAAACCACTTTCGGAGATTTAATAAAGAAAAAGAAATAATTTTTTTATCTTAAATCTATATTAAATCGATAGGGAAAATAAGAAATAAGGTTTGTTCTTTGCTAATTTAATAAAATATAGGAAGAAAGGAGCTGAAAAAATGAAGCAAGTATTAAAAAAAATATGGGATTGGTTAAAAAAAGAGGCAGACCAGATAGGACTAGCTTATACTTGGTCAGAAGTTGGGTTCTGGATAGATCGAGAAGAATTTATTAAACAATTCGGAAAAGGAAAATCATCCCCCAAAAAAAGAGAAGAGAAGGGAGAAGAAGAATGAATGAAAATATGATTATCTTCATAGCGGTAGGATTTTTCGCTCAGATAATTGATGGGGCATTGGGTATGGCCTACGGGGTGACCTCAAACAGTTTCTTGCTCTTTCTCGGCATACCGCCGGCTATGGCGAGTGCTTCGGTCCACTCGGCGGAGATTTTCACCAGTGGAGTATCTGGACTCTCGCACTTAAAGTTTGGCAATGTCAATAAATCCCTGTGGAAGAAACTCCTTATTCCAGGAGTAATTGGAGGAGTTCTGGGAGCTTATGTTCTCTCATCTATCCCTGGCAAGGTAATAAAACCATTTATTGCCACCTATCTCCTTATAATGGGCCTGATGATATTTTGCAAAGCACTCAGAAAAATTCGCGAGAGAGACGTGAAAACAAAAATTTTCCCATTAGGAGTAGCTGGTGGATTCTTTGATGCCATAGGAGGTGGTGGCTGGGGACCGATAGTGACCTCTACCTTAGTGGCAAGGGGAAACAATCCCAGATTTAGCGTAGGGACGGTCAATCTTGCTGAGTTTTTTGTAACTCTAGCTGAAGCTGCGACTTTCTTTACTCTGCTTAGATTGGTACATTGGAAGATAATACTCGGTTTGATGATCGGTGGGGTAATTGCTGCTCCAATGGCTGCTTATATCTGCAAAAGATTGCCAGCTCGAGTGTTGATGTTTATAGTAGGAGGCTTAATTGTGGGTTTAAGTTTGAGAACTATATATCTAGTTGTTCTATAAAAAGAGGCCTCGGCTCTTTTTCAAGCCGAGGCATTTTATTTTGATAAATTTTTTTTATTTTGAGGTATATTTGATAATTGAAAATTAATATTATAAACTTATATAATAAAGTATATGGCTAATTTACCAGAAATTAGGAAAAATCGAGAGGAGAAGCTAAAGAAGATTATTCATGCCGGACTGAATCCTTACCCTCAAAAAACGAGGAGGACTCATCAAATAAAGGAAGTCCTTGAGGATTTTTCCAAATTAGCTAAAAAAGCTCAAGAGATAGTTATGGCAGGCAGGGTGAGAACTTTGCGAGAACACGGTGGAGCTACTTTTTTTGACATTGAGGATGGCACAGGAAAAATTCAGGGGCTTTTGCGAAAAAATAAAATAGGAGAGAGGGGTTATCAGTTTTTTAGAGAACTTGTGGACATCGGAGATTTTCTTGAAGTCAGAGGTACTTTAATGAAAACCAAAACCGGTGAGAAAACCGTTGAGGTTTCTGATTTTGAAATTTTGGCAAAATCTCTATTGCCCTTGCCGGAGAAATGGCACGGCCTTCAGGATATTGAAGAAAGATACCGCAAAAGATATCTTGATTTGTTGTTTAATAAAGAAATCAAACAGAAATTTGAACTACGGGCGAAAATAATCAAAACCCTAAGAGAATTTTTAGAATCAGAAGAGTTTTTAGAAGTTGAAACTCCAATTTTACAACCAATTTATGGTGGAGCTAAAGCCAGACCTTTTAAAACTCACTTAAACGCATTAGATTTAGATTTGTATTTAAGAATTTCTCCAGAATTGTATTTAAAGAGATTACTTGTTGGGGGGTTTGAAAAAATTTACGAAATTGGCAAATGCTTCCGTAATGAAGGCGTAGATAAATCTCATAACCCTGATTTTACAATGTTAGAATTCTACTGGGCTTTCGCTGACTACAGAGATATGATGAAATTAACCGAGAAAATGTTTAGCTTCTTGTTAAAGAAAATTTTTGGCAAACTTGAAATTGTCTACGAAGGTAAGAAAATAAACTTTAAACCTCCTTGGAAAAGAATTGAATTCTTCGAACTTTTCCAAAAAGAAACCGGATTAAATCTAGAAGAACTTTCAAAAGAAGGTTTAGAGAGGGAAGCGAAAAAGATGGGAATTGAGATTGAAAAAAACGCTCAAAAAGCAGAAATCGCTGACAAGATTTTCAAAAAAATTTGCCAGAACAAAATTCAACAGCCCACTTTCTTGGTTCATCACCCCAAAGGAGCTTTTCCTTTGGCAAAAACTTTTGAAAAAAATCCCAAAAAATTAGCTAATTTTCAAGCAATTGTGGCTGGCTGGGAGTTAATAAATGCTTTCTCTGAATTGAACGATCCAATTGAACAAAGAAAAAGATTTGAAGAACAAGAAAAACTTTATAAAAAAGGATTAGAAGAAGCTCAAAGAATGGATGAAGATTTCTTAACTGCTTTAGAATATGGAATGCCCCCAGCTGCTGGCTTTGGCATGGGTATAGATAGATTAGTAGCTTTGCTGACTAATTCTCATAGTTTACGAGAGGTGATATTGTTCCCAACGATGCGCCCGAAATAATATCTCAGATGTTAGATGTCAAATGTCAAATCCATATCTTAGATGTCAAATCTAAATATCAATCAAAACATTTAACATTTGACATTTGGTTTTGAGATTTGACATTTGAGATTTGACATAATTTTCATGTTGGATATCAATTTTATTCGACAAAATCCAGAAAAAGTGAAAGAGGGATGCAAGAAAAAGCAAGTCGATGTTGATATTGACAGACTTTTAGAATTGGATAAAAAAAGACGCGAAATTTTAAAAGAATTAGAAACATTACGTCATCAAAGAAATATAATTTCTCAAAAAACCCCTGCTTCTGAGGAAATAAACAAAGCTCGGGAGTTAAAAGAAAAAATAAAATCTTTAGAAGAGAATTTAAAATCGATTGAGAAAGATCTTGGAGAGTTGATGTTTCAGGTTCCTAATTTACCTTTACCAGAGGTTCCAGTAGGAAAAGATGAATCAGAGAATAGAGTGATAAAAAAAGTGGGGGATCTTCCAAAATTTGATTTTGAAATAAAAGATCATTTAGAGATTGGAGAAACTTTAGATATTATTGATGTTGAGAGAGCAGCCAAGGTTGCTGGCACAAGATTTGGTTACTTAAAAAATGAAGCAGTTTTGCTTGAATTCAGTTTAATAAAATTTGCTTTTGATAAGTTGATTAAAAGAGGGTTCCGTCCTATTTTGCCTCCGGTAATGATGAAAACTGAAATGATGAGAGGAATGGGCTATATTGAACAAACCGATGAAGAGGAAGCTTATTATTTACCAAAAGATGATTTATTTTTAGCCGGCACTGCAGAACAACCGATTGGTGCAATGCATGCTGGAGAAGTCTTTAAAGAAGAAGATTTACCCAGAAGATATGTTGGCTTTTCTACCTGTTTTCGGAGAGAAGCAGGAAGTTATGGAAAAGATACTAGGGGAATTTTCCGAGTTCATCAATTTGATAAAGTAGAGATGTTTAGTTTTACGAAGCCTGAAGACTCAAAAAAAGAACACCAATTCCTCTTGAGTATGGAAGAAGAGTTAATGCAAGATTTAGAAATTCCCTATCAGGTAGTTAATATTTGCACGGGTGATTTAGGAAGACCAGCAGCTGCCAAATATGATATTGAGGCCTGGTTCCCAGCTCAACAGAAATATCGAGAAACTCATTCTACTTCGAATTGCACCGATTTTCAAGCCAGAAGATTAAACATCCGCTATCGGGAAAAATCTGGCAAAATTAATTTCTTGCATACTTTAAACGGAACCGCTTTTGCCATCGGCAGAATAATTCTTGCCATTTTAGAAAATTATCAAAGAAAAGATGGAAAAGTTGATGTGCCTAGAGCTTTGAGAAACTATTTAGGCTTCAAAATTATCCCGCCAAAATAATCTCCATATCAGCATGCTGCTACGTAGCAACAGACTGATATGGACGCCATTATGAAAACGCTGATAATTCTTCACGGTTGGCAAAGTTCAAAAGAAAAGTGGCAGAAAGTAAAGGAAAATATCGAATCAGATGAGATCGAAGTTATTGTACCAGATCTTCCGGGGTTCAAACCAGAAACTGAACTCAAAGAACCCTGGACTCTTGATAATTATGTTGAATGGCTAAAGGATTTTTCCCAAGATAAAGAGAAATTTTTTTTGTTAGGTCATTCATTTGGGGGGAGAGTAGCTATAAAGTTTGCCACGCGTTATCCTGAAAAGCTTTATGGTTTAATTTTAGTTTCAGCTGCTGGGATTAAAAAACCTCCTTCTTTTTTTCAGAGATTTTTAAAATCGGGAGCAAGGTTGGTCAAGAAACTTAAAATTGAAGAAACCCCTCAAACTAAAGGATTGTGGGAAATTTTTAAAAAAATTTTTTATCGATATATTCTAAGAAAAACTGATTACCTTGAGGCCTCAGGATTTTTAAAAGATACTATAAAAAACGTCTTAGAAGAGGATTTGACTCCTCTTTTAAAAGAAATAAAAGTTCCGGTCTTAATTTTATGGGGGGAGAAAGACAAAATAACCCCTTTAACTGATGCTTATTTAATTAAAAAAGAAATAAAGTTCTCTCAATTAGAGATATTGCCGGGAGTTGGTCATACCCCCCATTTAGAAAATCCCGAACTTTTAATTCAAAAAATTAAAGAATTTTTACAATGAAACTATTTATTACAATTCTTTGGTTTTTGGTTTTTACCAAAGCTTTCTTTTTTTGGGCTTGGTTGTGGCAGCTGAAAGAATACCATCTTGGAAGATTCAAAGCTCACTTTGAAACTCAAAAAATTAGGAAAATAATATCTAGTTTTTATAGAGTAAAATTTCCCAAATTTACCAAAAAAGTTATTGTTATTGTAGGGTTTGGAGTATTAAGCGAGGGGTTAATCCTAGTTTCTATTTATGGTTTGGAAAATAAATGGTTCTTTTTATTGCTTTTTCTCCTTTTACTTTTATCAATCATAATTTCCTCTTTAATCGTTTTATTTTTTCAAATCCCAACCTATTTTTTAAGAAAAAAAATTTTAACCCGAGCCGCTAAAAAAAGAGAAAAATTCGAAAACCTTCTAGTTATTGGCATCACAGGAAGTTATGGCAAAACCTCAACTAAAGAATTTTTGGCGGAAATTCTATCAAGAAAATATAATGTCCTGAAAACTCCCAAACACGTTAATGCAGAAATTGGGATTGCCAAAACTATCTTAAATGAATTAAAAGAAGATTACCAAATTTTTGTCTGTGAAATTGGAGCTTACGAGCGAGGGAAAATAAGAGAAGTTTGCCAAATGATAAAACCAAAAATAGGAATTTTAACAGGTATAAATGAACAGCATCTTTCCACTTTCGGATCTTTGGAAAATATTATTAAAGCCAAATATGAACTTATTGAAAGCTTGCCAGAAGATGGTTTGGCTGTTTTCAATGGAGAAAATGAATATTGCCGAGAGCTTTTCCAAAAAACAAAAATCCAAAAGATACTTTCGAAACCTAGCCAACACAAATTTGATTTAACCGGAAAAAATTTGTTTCCTTGGGATCTCGAGAATCTCTCTTTGGCAGTGACAGTAAGTGAATATCTTGGGATAGATAAAATAAAAATTGAGAAAGCTTTACAAGATTTAGAAAGTCCAATAAAAATCAAAAAAGGGATCCAGGGTTTAAATATTGTAGATAGCACTTATTCGGCTAATCCAAAAAGTGTAGTTTCTCATCTTAATTATTTAAGGGGAATGGAAGGTAAAAAAGTTATTGTAATGCCTTGTCTTATTGAATTAGGTGAATTAACAAGAGAAGTCCACAAAAGAATAGGGGAGAAAATTGGAGAAGTTTGCGATTTAGCTGTAATTACCACCAGAGATTATTTCAAAGAATTAAAAGCAGGCGCTCAAAAATCCGGAATGCCAGATGATAAGATTTTATTGGTCGAAAAACCAAAACAAATTTTCGAGATAATAAAAAATTTCTGTTCAGCCGGTGATGTAATTCTTCTTGAAAGCCGAGTTCCTCAAACTTTAGTTAAAATGTTAATTGAATAACTATGGAGATTAAAGGAATTGAGAATAAAAGCCTATGGGAAAATTTTCTTTCGGAATGTGAAGAAAGGACTTTTTTGCAGAGTTGGAATTGGGGAGAGTTTCAAAAAAGGATGGGTAATAAGATTTGGAGATTAGGAGTTTTTAAGAATGATGAATTAATTGGAGGAGCTTTAGTTATTAAAATTGAGGCACGAAGAGGGAGTTTTTTGTTTGTGCCACACGGACCAATCATAAAATCTCAAATCTCAAATCTCAAATCTCAAATCTTAAAAGAACTGTTAAATAAATTAAAAAAAATTGCTAAAGAAGAAAAATGTAGTTTTATTAGAATAGCGCCGATTTGGGAAAGAACAACTGAGTCAGAAAGAATATTTAAAGATTTGGGTTTCAGACCCGCTCCAATGCACACTCATCCAGAGGTGACTTGGGAATTAAACTTAGAGAAACCAGAAGAAGATCTTCTGATGAATATGCGCAAAACCACTCGCTATTTAATAAGACAAGGATTGAAGAATAAAGAGATTCAAATAGAAAAATCTCAAGATCCAAAAGATATTGAGATATTTAATGAACTTTATCAAAAAACCGTTGATCGCCATCATTTTGTACCTTTTTCTTTGAGGTACCTAAAGAATGAATTTCAAGTATTTGCTTCTGATAATCAAAGCTTAATATTTTTGGCTAAATACAGAAACGAATATTTGGCATCAGCAGTGGTGATTTTTTGGCAGAATATTGCTTTTTATCACCATGGCGCCTCTTCCATGAAATATCCTAAAATCCCCGCCTCTTATCTTTTACAATGGGAGGCAATAAAAGCAGCCAAACAGAAAGGATGTAAAATTTACAATTTTTGGGGAATTGCCGAGACAGAATCAAAGAAACATCCTTTTTGGGGGTTAACTCTATTTAAAAAAGGATTTGGGGGTTATGAGAAAAAATATGTTAGAACTCAAGATTTGCCTCTCAGCTTTAAATATTGGTTCACTTATTTTTTTGAGAAATTGAGAAAAAAGAAACGAGGATTTTGATATGATAAGGAAATTTAAGAAAATCAGGAGGTGGAGATTTAACCCACCTTCGCTAAGGCTTCGGCGGGCAAGGAAGAGAAAATCAATCTTGAGGATTCGGTTTTTTTGGGATTTTATTTTGTTTTTAGTTCTGGGTTTGAGTGTTTTCCATTTTTTGTTCCTTTCTGAGATATTCAAAGTGAAAGAGATCAAAATTGCAGGCCCCTCTAACATTCCTTATTTCGAACTCAAAAAAATTATTAACAAAAATTTAGAGAAAAAGTTTCTCCATTTTTTCTTAGCTGATTCACTATTTTTAGTAAATACCCAAGAGATAGAAAAAGAAATTTTGAGAAATTATCCTGAGATAAAAACCGCTTCTTTGAAAAAAAAATTCCCCAAGACACTGCTTTTGGAAATTAAAAAAAGAGAAGCAGTTGGGCTGGTATGTTTCTTTCCTGACACTTGCTTTTTGGCAGATAACCAAGGGATAATTTTTAAAACTGTCAGAGACCCGGTCTCTGATAAATTAGTGAAGATTTTTTATGAGAAGAAAGAAATTGGAAAGATTGGAGAAAATGTCATCCCAGAAGATACTTTAAATAAAATCTGGCAGATTAATAATAGTTTAGAAGAGAAACTCGATACAAAAATAGAAAAATTTATTTTGAAAGATAATCGTTTAGATGTAAAAACTGCCGAGGGTTGGGAGATCTATTTTGATTTGTCAGGAGATATAAATTTAGCTCTTGCCAAACTCCGATTGCTTTTGGAAAAAGAAATTTCTCCTGAAGAAAGAAAAAATCTTGAATACATCGATTTAAGATTCTCCAGAGTATATTATAAATAAATGAAAATTTTTATTGAATGTAATAAATAAATATTGAGTTGCCGGCGCGAGCGATGGGTCGATAGGAGTTCAACCAGTTGTAATAGCCGCTGGGTTGATCAAAATTTGGGGCGGGCTTGCCCCGGCCACCTTGAAGTAAAGTGGCCGAAACTGCAAGATAATTACCTTTAGGAAATTCAGTAGGAGGTTTTGTTCCTTGCCAAGGAAGATATTTCTCACCTAAATAATAGCCAACATCTCCACCACCAAAGTAATCAACGTAGATTTTCTCAATGTTATTTTTCTCAACCCAATTTTTTAATCTCAGTAAATCTTGGCCCCAGTCATAATTTGAGTCAACTACATATCTGTAACCTTGTTTAGGACCTCCAGCGATTTCATTAAAATAAGAAAGATAGTGAGGGAAAGCTCGGAGAGATGAAAATCCATACCAGCTGAAAAGGCCGATTAAAACTAAGAGAGTAATTTTCCAGCAAGTAACTTTTTTAATTTTCCAATAACCTTTTTGAATTCCTCGTAAAACCAAAATATAAGTGAAAGGAATAACTGGCATAATATGGCGAACGCCAATATTCAAATTCCCTTTTATTGAGGTGAACCAATAAATTACCAAGAAACAAATTAAAGAGAATTCGGTAAAGTAATTGGAGAACCACTTTTTAAAAGAAAAAGAATTTCTCCTGAGGGACCAGACCATCAAAACCAAAGCAAAAAGCACCAGCAAATGAAAAGCCAAAGGGAGTTTTAGGAGGTAAACCACTGGGAAATAGTACCACCAACCTGCTGCTGAAACTTCACCTAAAAAATAAACCGTATTCCCCCCAGCCACTCTTTGAGTTGCCATCATTAACCCCAAAAGATAGTGGGCTAAAGGACGAAGGATTTTATTTTGAGCCATCCAAACGTTGATTTTAACCAAACTGGGGAAAGGATTTGATTTTAAGATGTATTTTGTATCTCGGACTTGCTTTTGAATCGGGTAATTCCAAATGTTAATTTGATAAACTGCCCAAATCACCAAAACAGCTACCACTAAGACCAAAAATCCTAATCCTAGATATTTAAAGAATATTTTTAATCTCTCGCCTTTCTTTGAGAAGAAGAAAATATAAGCTAAAGTTACAATCACAAAAAGAGGCAAAAGTAAAATACAAGAGAATTTTAACAAAAGAGCAATCCCCAAACCTATTCCAGCTAAAATAATATTTAATTTACTGGGATTTTTTAAAAATTTTAGATAGAAAAGAATCGCCAACAAGAAGCCAAAAGTTGCAGCAACATCGGTGGTAACTAATCTGCCATGAGCTAAAAAAGTAGGGGAGAGAGCAAACAAGAATAAAGTCCCAAGCCCCACTAAATTACCCCCAATCTTTTTTGAAAAGTGAAACAAAAGTACTCCCAAGCTGAGAAGAAGCAAGATCATAGGTATTCTGGACCAAAAAATAATTTTATCAGCATTATTACCTGACTTATATAAAAACTGATTGCCGAACCACCACTGATTATTTACTCCCTCGGTCCATGATGGATGATCTTTTGGGAAATTAATTTTTTGAAAAAGAAGAGGAAGAGTAGCCAAATCTTTAGCTAAAGGAGGATGTTCTGGATTCAGTCGATAATCATGTTGTGAGATATAAGAGTAGCCAGCAGGAATATGAGCCAATTCATCCATAGTGGCTGAAATTCCTTTCATGCTGAGAAAAGCCAAAGCAGCCATTAAAATAATCATTCCTGCTGCTATTAAATTAGCAATTTTATTTGACATACCCGGTATGACAACTTCGAAAGGAAAATTTCTTCGAAATTTTCTTATTGCCCGGCAGAGCATTCGAAGTTGCTCTACCGGGCATACAATAAGATTGCTTGAGGAAATTTCTTCGCTAGTTCTTCTAATAAACTTTCATCATACCTCATTAAAGCAATTACTCCTTCTTTATCAATTTTAATCTTTTCAATATCTTCTGGCAATAGATAGATAGCTTGGGGCTCTCGGTACTTTGTTCTCTCAATAAATTCCACCGTTTGGGAGGGCATAGGAATTCCTTTCACTAAAACTCCAGGTTGGTTAACTATCACATATTTTTTAGTTTCTTTAGGTAAAGAGTTTAAAAAATTGCCAATTTCTACATAGTTTTTTGAGAAGGCTTCTTCAACTTTTGGGTTTTTACCCCACAACCAAAAGTATCGGTAGTATTGAGCAAAGATAAACGTCCCTATTAAAATAAAGAGAAAAATTGGAACAACAAATCTAGTCAGAGGGTTTGGCTTCAGGATAAAAAATCTTTTAAGTTTCAACCAAACAAGATATCCACCAATCCCAGCAAAAATGAAAGTCGGAGGTTGAGATCCAATTGCTCTTAAAGCATGGGGAATACCTTCGACAGTTAAAATACCAGGCAGCAGCATTATAAACCACCAAGATAATAAGAAACAATAACCTATAAACTGTAAACTGTTTACCGACTTTCTCGGTCTTAGGACTTTCCAAACTGAATAAATTACCCCAATCAAAAATAAAATTCCAACCGGCCAGAAAAGAATAGGTTTGCCTGAGATGTTATGTCGCCAATTGTTATCTCCCCAGATATTAAACATGGCAAGATGCAAAGCTAAGCTTTTAGTGAAATCTTTAATGGGATGATCGCTGGCGAAGATTGAAACTCCCGTAGCTCGAGAAATAAAATCTTGGGGATTTTGAAGAAAATAGATACCTAAAGGTAAAGCAATGACGATAGTAGATAGCATGAAGCATGAAATATGAAACAAATATTTTTTTTGTCTTCCTTCTCTCCTGTAGAAAATCCACCACAAACTGAGAGTAATGATTATTAAAGCCACTGATAAGCGATAAGCAATATAGGTATGAAAGCCCAAGCCGAAAAATATACCCCCTAAGAGAAAGTTGGGGGGTTTTTGAGTTCGAAAACCGCGAAAAAGAAAGTAAAATAAGAAAACTAAGCAGAAAGGGACTAAAATTGCCCGAAAGGCGATTCGGGAAAAGTTAACATGCCAAAAAGAAACAGCTAAAAAGAAAGAAGAAAGAAGAGCAATATTATTCGTAATTCGTAATTCGTAATTCGTAATTCGTAATACCTCTTTGGTTAAAAGATATAATCCTAAAACCGTCAGAACTCCAATAGCTGCAGAAACAAATTTTAAAGACCAAATAGAGATACCAAATAGAGAGAAACTTAGATAAAGAAGGTTGACAAAAAGACCCTCTCTCCCATTGTTTTCTGGATAAAAAATTTTTCCGGGAATAGAAATTGCCTGGTTGCCATTTATCGCTTCGTCGGGGTAAACCCCCGAGGGGATAGAAGAGAGGTGCCAAAATCTAAAAAAAACTGCTATCACTAAGATAGTCAATAAAATAAAAATAGTTTTTTGAAATCTTAAATTAAAAAACTGAAATTTGTTTGTCATATCCACTTTTTAAACTTAAAGAAGATTAACATAAAAATTGTTCCTATGGCCATTATTCCTGCAATTACCCAGAAATCATAAGGTTCGCCAACAAAAGGGAGATAAGTGGTGTTCATTCCAAAAATAGCTGCTAAAAGAGTGAGAGGAAAAACAATTACCGAAAAAATTGTTAAAAGCTTTATGATCTCATTAGTTCTGGTGGTCAAAAGCGATTGATTAGTTGAATCTAACGCAGAGAGGGTTCGGTATTGGGTGGTTAAGATACTGGAGATTTGTTCGTGCAGACTTATTAAATTATGGAAATAAGGGAGAAATTGCTCATTGAAAATTTTTGCTGCTTCTTTACCTAATTTTTTTAAAACCAAATCTTGGGGTTCCATAATCCGTTGGAAGCCAATAATATCTCGTTTGATTAAAGAAATCTTTTCAACTGTTTTTCGATATTGTTTATCATAAATTGCTTTTTCAATAGTATCTATGTTTTGTTTAATATGGCTTAGTTTTGGGAAACAAGCTAAAAATATCCCTTGAATTATACGGTATAATAGTTCCTCTGGGCCTTGGTCAGTGTATTCTTCTCTGATGTCTTCATAAAGATTGCAGCGATCAAAAATCGCTTTCAGAGGAACAATATCTTTATAGTGGACAGTAATAATATAATTTTTGGAAACAATAATATCCAATTCAAAAGGTATAGTACTGAAAGTTTTTCTATCAAAATAGGGATAAAAAAGAGTAATAAAGAGATAATCACCAAAATTTTCGATTTTTGGATAATCAATAGGAGGAAGAATTTCTTTTAAAACTAAAGGATGGAGATTAAAGTTTTTTTGGAGATACTTTACATCTTCTTCTCTTGGTTGTTTAATATCTATCCAGGTTAATTTTTTTGCTTTAATCACTTGCATAGGATAATATAATATTAGTTAACTATTAGTAATTATTGAATTCTTTTATTTATTTTATCACAACATCTTTTAGCAAAAAAGTGTCAAGTGAAAAACTCAAAATAAGAATTAGCAATTAAAGGTCTTGACTGCTAATTTTGACAGAGTATAATTATAATATACAGGCAAATATGAACTTTACTCTTTCTGAAAGACAACAAGAAATTTTAGAGAAGGTCTGTCAAGAATATATCAGGCAAGCTTTGCCAATTAGTTCTAATTATTTAAAAGAAAGGTATCATCTTCCTTACTCTTCAGCTACAATCAGAAACGAGCTTTTTGAACTTGAGCGAAAGAATTTTCTCAGTCACCCTTATATTTCTGCTGGGAGAATCCCTACAGATAAAGGATATCGATTTTTTGTCGATAAGATTTTAAAGGAAGAAGTTCTGGAAGATTTTATCAATTCTCGGTTAAAGTGTATTGAAGAGTTATTCTCTGAATTAGAAAGAATAGATGATATTATCAGAGCCTCTCAGCAAATTAGTAAAACTTTAAGCTCTTTGTTATCGGGATTAGTCTTTGCTCATTTTCCTTCTCAAGAAATTTTATTGAAAGAGGGATGGGAAATATTGATTAAAGAGCCAGAGTTTCGAGATATTCAGTATTTAAAAAAATTTATCAAAGGAATTAATGATTTCGAAAAGAATATTGACAAATTAGACTGGGAGAAAGGAAGAATTAGAGTATATATTGGCAGAGAAAGTCCTCTTCACCAGAAAGAAATGAGTGTTATGATTTCTGAAACTTATTTTCCTAAACGAATTGAAGGCAGAATTGCTATTTTAGGTCCAAAGAGA
>Ga0190360_1000393_pt1 | contig 25019 bp, 20 predicted proteins | sample 48721834_MG_FD_161271 | JGI IMG/M metagenome (GOLD analysis project Ga0190360, IMG submission 161271) | Hydrothermal vent microbial mat bacterial communities from Southern Trench, Guaymas Basin, Mexico - 4872-18-3-4_MG | ecosystem: Environmental > Aquatic > Marine > Hydrothermal vents >... | reverse complement strand
AAACTGAAAAACATGCCAATACCCTTTAGTAAAGAGATGATTGACAATTATATGAGACCCATTCTTGAGGCAGCTTATAGGGGAGATTTTTCTATAATTAGGACTGTAAAAGGTCATTGAAACAGATTTTTTTTAAAAAAAATTTAATTAAAATATTGACTTATTTTGTCGTTTTAGTATAATAGAATCAACCTTGTTTGGCTGGCTGGGCAAGGTTTTCTGAAACCCTCCTTCATTATCCCCTTTTTGCTTATTTTCCCCATACCCAAAACAGCCAGCACCTCTATTAACCAAAAATTTTCTTTACCATTAATTCTAGATTTAATACACTAAAAGGCCAAAGATAATTTAAGACTTGGTTAACTTAAAGATAAAATGGAAAGAAGCCAAAATATAAAATCTATCTGGAATAAAGATTTTTTGATTGCGCTTCTCGGTTATTTTTTCCTCTTTATGAGCATCACCCTCTTTTTTATCTTTCCCCTTTTTTTTAAACAGTTCAATGCCCCTAAAAGCCGCATTGGCCTGATCATGGGCGTCCACAGCTTACTGTCTATATTTGTTCGTCCTATCATTGGCAGGTTGGTTGATATAAAAGGCAGAAGGAAAATTTCCTTAGCGGGCATAGCCTTTTTGATTTTGGTTCTGCCTGCTTACCATTTAATTAATGATGCAGGCTTCCTGCCTATTCTGCTCAGAGCTTTGACTGGCATCGGTTGGGGAGTAAGCATGACAGCCACTATCACCATTTGTTCAGATTTAGCTCCAGTGGAGAGATTAGCTCATTCAATGGGCATCATTGGCGTGGCTGGGCTTCTTTCCGGTGCTCTAGGCCCTGCCTTAGCTGAAGAGCTTGTTAATATCTTTGGATTTGGAGCTCTTTTTAATACCAGCTTTGTCTTTCTTATTCTTGCCTTTGTCTGTATTTTTCTGACAAAAGAAGTAATCCGAATCAATAATTCCCCTCGTTTAGCCAAACCAAAATCTTTAATAAATGTATCCATCATGGCTGTCTTGGCTATATCTTTTTTACCAGTAATCCATGGCGCAGTGAGGGGCGCGGTTGTCTATTTTATTGCCCTCTTTGCTAAATCTATTCCTTTGGAGAGAGTAGGGCCTTTTTTCATAGCATTTTCAGGGGCAGCAATTTTAACCCGACTCTGGATGGGTGATCTATCAGATCGCTACGGCCGCAAAAGAGTGATTTTCCCGTCTGTCTGCATTATTGTTTTTAATATCTTCCTAATCTCTCAGGTTAGACATTTTTGGATGCTGGTCCTCACTGGCTTTATTGGTGGGTTTGGTCAGGGACTTATTTTCCCCGCCCTCAGCACTTATATGATTGATATTTTTGGAAAGGATAATAAAGGTTTAGCTATCAGCCTTTATCTGACTCTTTTTGATGTGGGCATGGGGTTTGGTTCCTATTTTTTTGGCTGGATTTCAGACTTTTGTGGTTACCGAAAAATGTATCTTTTAGCTGGGGCTATATTTTTGCTGGTTAGCCTCATTTTTACCTGGAAAGCTCCTTCTCCTCATCCAGAAAAGCAATAATCTTTTTTCATAATTTCCTTAAATGGGTTGAAAGAGGCTTATTTATTTTTCTCTCCGGATTCTCTCAAAACCAGAGACACTGACAAATTCCAATTTTTCTTCTTTCTCAAGCTGGTCAAAAAGAAGATTTAAACCCAGAGAATCACTGGCAATATGACCGGCAATAACCACATTTAAATTGGCTTTTTTGGCTTTTTCCAGATGATCTTCGCTCAGGTGCATACAAACCAAAGTACTGACTCCGCTGGCAGCATATTTTTCAAAAATTTCTTTAGATCCTTCTGTACCTCCCGTCATATCGACGAATATTTTACCGCATTTATTGTCCTCGGAGCCGCTGACTATTTTGGGTGGAACCTGGAGCTTTGAGGTTTTCTTGTATTCAGGAATATTTTTTAGAATTTTCATAATGTCTTTGAGTTTATATGGTTTTTTGGTCTCGAATAATTTTTTCAGGTAGCTGGTTACACAGTTATCAGCCGGAGTATGAATGCACATCATTGGAAGACCCAATATTCTGGCTGCATCTACAGCTCGATTGTGGTTAATGGGCATTAATCTTCTCTGAATTTCACTTATTCTTTTTTCCAAAAGCTGTTCGGCTACACTGATGCTGATACCGTAATTGGCTAATAAATCTGCCTGGAGTTTCATTACATCATAAAGTCGGGCCAGAGCATAGCCCTCAGGATGATGAGCTATGATTAAGTCAATTTTTTTATCCAGATCCTTGTTGAGAAGATAAGCGAGTAAGATTTCTCCTATTTCCATGTCAATGCCCACAATTACTTTTTTTACTTCAAGCTCAAGATCACCGTTTAAGACTCTGGTATCTGAAAAGGGATTAAAAAGTCTGTCCTGATCGAAATAGGCGGCTTCTTCTTTCTGAAGTTTGCTATATTTTTCCTTTTCTTCCTGGAGGATTTTTTTTATTTCCTTTTTGCCTCTTAAATCGTTGGCAATTCCTATCTCAACTGCCTTGTGGTAAAGTGTACCAAGTTTCATCATTAGTTCTCCTTATCTTTGGATCGGATGTTTTTTATTTCGTTATTTGGATGCCCAAGAAGAGCTTTTATTTTGGCCATTAATTCTTTAGTATCAACTGGTTTTTCGACAAAAGCTTCAGCTCCCGATTCCTGAGCTTCATGGCGGAAAGGAATACCTTTATAGACAGCCGTCATTACAATCACTTTGGTCTTGGCCAATTCAGGTGATTCCTTTATCTTTTTACATAAACTTAGCCCATCTATTTTGGGAATAAGCATATCAGTTATTAAAATATCTGGATGCAGTTTTTGGACTAATTTTAAGCCGGCCTGACCGTTTTCAGCTGTAATAACCTCGAAGCCCTGTTTGAGAAGGATCATCTGAAGCATAGTAAGAGTGACTCTATCGTCGTCAACCAAGACAATTTTTCTCTTTGTTTCAGCCATCAAGCAAAAGTATAGTTAAATTTTAGGTCTCTGACAAATGAAAATTCTATTTTTTTCGTGGCAGCCAGACAGCCATCTCTCCCACACCTCTATGAGACCAAACATAATAGGGAACAGCTGTTAAACTCGCAGTTTTAGATTTGTTTTTGAGGACATTAATCCCCCCAAGAAGCTGAGGATAGAATTTTACTTCAAAATTCAGATCATCAGGAATCGTCTGATTTAAAACCTGTCCTCCGTTATCTACACCCTCTAAACAGTACACAAGGGGTCCCCTCTCCAGGGCCACTTTGCCCAGATCTTCTTTTACTTTTTTATTGGCTATTACCCGCCTGATGGGCATAGGCAGGTTTAGTTCGATTACATCTCCGGGTTGCCAGCTCCGCCGCAAGCAGACGAAGCCTTTATCCAGGGTAAGAGGCTGGCTTTGGGCATTAATTTTTATAATCGGCTGCTGATTGTCAGGTTTAAGGAAAGAATAAAGATCGCTGGGCAGAGGCCTGTTGCGGACCCAGCCTGGGATCCGGACATAGATAGCAAATTCTGTTGGCCTATTGGGATGGACAGTAATTTTTATTTTGCCGCCCCAGGGATAACGGGTTTGCTGAGAAAGCCTAACTTTATGAGGGCCAATTTTAACTTCAGCTTTACTTTGAATAAATAAGTTTACATAGAGGATATCATCCCGGGTGGCATAAATATAGCCAGGAATGGAAGGTATAAAGCGGCAGAGATTAACCGGACAGCAGGCACAGTCAAACCAGGGCTTACGAGTGGCTTCCCCCTGATTAAACTTGTATTTTCCATCTGATTGAAGAGGATTTGGGTAAAAGAATCTGTCGCCACTTAAGGAGATACCTGAAAGCAAGCCATTATAAAGTGTTCGTTCTAAGACATCGATGTATTTTGCCTGGCCATGGAGGAGAAAGAGGCGGTAATTCCAGAAAACATTGCCAATAGCGGCGCAGGTCTCATTGTAGGCAGTAGCATTGGGGAGCTCGTAGTTAGCCCCAAAAGCTTCGCCTTCTCGGCGGGCTCCGATTCCTCCTGTTATGTAAATTTTTTTAGAGACAACATTTTCCCAGATAGCATCAATAGCTTTTAGATAGTCCTTGTCTCCAGTGAGGGCAGCTATATCAGCCATAGCTGAGTACATATAAGTAGCTCGGACTGCATGCCCTACTGCTTCTCTCTGTTCAGTAACAGGCTTATGGGCCTGAAGGTACCAGGCCTGGTTATAAATAGAAAAAGGGGAGGAGTCTGAGAATTTCTTTTCATGCGGCTGGCGTCCCCGTTCATCCAGAAAAAATTTAGCCAATTTTAAATATTTTTCATTGCCGGTCACTCGATAAAGTTTAACTAATCCAATTTCTATTTCCTGATGTCCAGGGAAGCCGTGCCTTTTGCCTGGACCAAAAACACTGGCGATGAAATCGGCATTTTTAAGGGCAATATTTAAAAAGTTGCGCTTTCCGGTTGCCTGAAAGTAAGCTACTGCCGCCTCATACATATGGCCTACATTGTAAAGTTCATGGCTAGAACCAAGATTTGACCAGCGTTCTTTGCCAGCCCCTGGAGGAGGATTCTGAGGATCGATGGTCCGAGCTGTATAGAGGTAACCATCGTCTTCCTGGGCGGCCGCAATCTTAGCAATTAAGTCATCCATATATTTTTCCAGCTTAGGGTCAGGCTTAAGGCTCAGAGAATAGGCAGCTCCTTCCATCACTTTAAAAACGTCAGAATCATTATAGCGAAGGCCTTCAAATTTTCCCGGTATAAGACCTCCTGCTTTGGAGAAATTATCAATGCGGCCGGTTTCTTCACATTTTTTGAAGGCGAAAGGAATGGTTACTTGGCGATTAGTCTCGAGGCGTGGCTGCCAGAAAGAGTCGTTGATTTTAACTTGAGTAAAGGATACTGGCTTTAGAGGATAATCTTTAAAAATTTTTTTTGAGGCAGAGACATTAAAAATAGAAAATGCCACCAGCCCTATGGAGATAAGTTTGCCTTTCATCCTTGTCTCCGTTCTCTGGGATGCCTGTGGGAAGAATAATAAATATAATGCCGAAGAGGGGACTCGAACCCCTACGAGCATATACTGCTCACATGGCCCTCAACCATGCGTGTCTACCAAATTCCACCACTTCGGCATCGAGGCCAAAAAGGCCATCTTACGGTAATTTTATTTTCTTATTAAAAAGAAAACTTTAGATTTTCTATTCTTTCTTTTTTGTTGGCGCTGGTGGATTCTTTTTTTGCTCTTCTTTTTTTGGTTCGACTGCCTTAGCTTTACCTGGAGCTGTTTTTTCTTTTTGGGTTTCGGTTACAGCCGGCTTGGCTTTCTTGCCTGGCTCCTCTCCTTTAATAACGGATTTAGTGCCTCTGGCTGACATTATCCAAAGTCCCATAGAAGTAACCATAAACAAGACAGCACAAATAGTAGTAACTTTTGAGAGGATATTTCCTGCTCCTCGAGGACCAAACACTGTCTGACTGCCCATTCCGCCAAAGGCTCCGGCCAGATCAGCCGATTTTCCAGACTGGAGGAGGACAGCAATGATTAGAATGAAACATATAATGATATGAATTGCAGTAATTATAGCACCCACTTTTTTTCCTTATATGCTCTTATTCCTTCTTCAATAATTTTTATAAAGGAGTCAGCCTCAAGCGAAGCTCCTCCAACCAGAGCGCCGTTAATATCTTTTTCTTTGAGCAGTGCCCAGGTATTAGCTGGCTTAACTGAGCCGCCGTATAGAATTATAGCACAGGAGGCAATTTTATTTCCATATTTTTCTTCGAGCTTCCCTCTAATAAAAGCATGAACTTCTTGAGCTTGAGAAGGAGTTGCCGTTAAACCAGTGCCAATAGCCCAAATAGGTTCATAAGCAATAATTATCTGTCTTACCTCTTTCAGGCTCAAACCTTCGAGACCTTCGTTTATTTGCCTGGCCACTTTTTCTATAGTCTGGTCCTTTTTTCTTTCTTCAAAGGATTCTCCAAGGCACACAATGGGGATTAGACTGTGATTAAGGGCCGCCTTGATTTTTTTATTGACTGTTTCATTTGTTTCGCCAAAATACTGACGCCTTTCTGAATGACCGACAACTACATATTGGCAACCAGCATCCTTTATCATAATCGGTGATATTTCTCCAGTAAAAGCTCCTTTCTCTTCCCAGAAGAGATTTTGGGCCCCAAGTTTAAGTTGGCTTCCTTCAATCTCTTGGCCGACAGCCTTCAAGGCTGTAAAAGGAGGGATAACTACCATTTCAGCCTCTTTAAGTTGAGGGCTCCTCTGAGCAAGGAATCTCACTAATTCTAAAGCTTCAGGAATGGTTTTGTTCATTTTCCAGTTACCGGCAATAAAGGGCTTTTTGTTGTTTAAATTCATGTTATTTCTCCCCTAAAACTTCAATTCCAGGCAGAGTTTCTTTAGCAATAAATTCTAAGGAAGCTCCACCTCCAGTGGATATATGGGATATTTTTTGGCTGACTCCTGCTTTATAGACAGCAGCTGCCGAGTCGCCCCCACCTACTATTGAAAGAGCCTCACTTTCGGCTACAGCTCGAGCCACAGCTATTGTTCCCTGAGCGAATTGGTCGATTTCAAAAACTCCCAAAGGACCATTCCAGAAGAGTGTACGGGCTTGGGAGATAAGCTTTTTATAATGCTCCCTCGTCTTTGGACCTATATCAAGGGCCATTAAATTTGGAGGAAAGGGAAAAGACTCCAAGACTTGTGCTTTTGCTTCAGCCGAGCACTCAGAGGTAACTACATGATCAAGCGGAAGATAAAAGCTGACTCCAGCCTCTTTAGCCTTAGCCAAAACCTGAAGAGCCAGGTCCTTCTTGTCTTCTTCTACCAAGGAACGACCGACATCATAGCCCTGGGCTTTAAAAAAAGTGTAAGCCATGGCTCCGCCGATAAGAAGGAAATCTGCTTTATTTAGAAGGTTGTTGATAACTGGAATCTTATCTGAGACTTTAGCCCCACCTAGAATAGCTATATAGGGTTTCTCCGGGGAGTGAATGGCTTTGCTTAAATATTCGATTTCTTTTTTGATTAAAAAACCAGCAGCTGCCTTTTGGACAAACTTAGTAATAGCCACCACTGAGGCATGACTTCGATGGCAGACACCAAAAGCATCGTTCACATAGTAGTCTATTTGACTGGCCAAGCGTTGAGCAAACTCAGGGTCATTGGCTTTCTCGCCTGGATAAAAACGAAGATTTTCAAGGAGAAGAACCTGATTTTCTTTCAGTTCTTTCTTCAGCTTTTCCACTTCCTCTCCGATGACGTCTGGTGCTAAAATAACCTGATTGGAGATTAGCTCTGCCAGGCGTTTAGCCACGGGTTTCAAACTGAGCTTAGGATTAAACTGACCTTTAGGGCGACCCAAATGAGAAGCAATAATCAATTTAGCTTTTTGTTTTAAGAGATAATCAATCGTAGGCAGGGCTGCTTTAATGCGGGTATCATCTCTTATTTGGCCCTCATCATCCAGTGGGACATTAAAATCAACACGAAGAAAAACTTTTTTCCCCTTGGCTTCTAGCTCATCAACTAAGAGCATAGCTTTGTTCATTGGCTGATGTATTTAATTAGGTCTCTAATGCGGCAGGAATAACCCCATTCATTATCGTACCAGGCCAGTACTTTTACCAGATTAGCGGCAGTCACCCGGGTGAAGAGGCCGTCAACTATGGCTGAATGAGGATTAGCCATGTAATCGACTGAAACAAGGGGTACCTCGGTGTAGTCCAGAATACCCTTTAATTTTCCTTGAGCCATGGTTTTAAAACGCTCATTGACTTCCTCGACTGTAACTTCTTTTTTGACCAAAGCCACCAAGTCAACTAAGGAAACATTAGGCGTTGGTACTCTAATGGCAATACCGTCAATTTTGCCTTGAAGTTCTGGAATAACGATACTAACAGCCTTAGCCGCTCCGGTTGTAGTCGGGATTTGAGAAACAGATGCTGCTCTAGCCCGGCGCAGATCTTTGTGGGGTAGATCAAGGATTCTCTGGTCAGTGGTGTAGGCATGGATGGTGGTCATGAAAGCTTTGACAATACCAAATTCCTGATGAAGGACTTTAACTACCGGGGCCAGACAATTGGTGGTGCAGGAGGCATTGGAAATAATATGATGGCCTTGGGGATCATAGATTTCTTCATTGACACCCAAGACTATAGTTATATCTGGTTCTGTAGCCGGGGCAGAGATAATAACCTTAGAGGCTCCTCCTTGGGCTATATGTTTGATGGCATCCTCTCTTTTGCGGAAGAGACCAGTTGACTCGACCACTATCTCTACACCAAGGTCTTTCCAGGGAAGACGGCCCGGATCTTTTTCAGATAAAACTTTTATTTTTTTATCATTAACTATTATTTCTTCTTCTGTATAGTTTATCTCAGCTTCTAAAATCCCCAGCACAGAATCATATTTAAGAAGATGAGCCAGGGTTTTAGGATCACAGATGTCGTTGACAGCCACAATATCGAATTCAGGATCTTGGTAAGAAGCTCGGAAGAAATTCCTGCCTATGCGGCCAAAGCCATTAATTCCTATCTTAAGAGCCATATTAAACCTCCTTTTATTTTTTTTATTTCTCTCTATTAACATAAATATGACTTAAAATCAATTTGAACCAGGCTATTTAAATAAAGCTATTTTCCAATAATTTGGTTAAAAGTTGAAATCAGAAGTTAAAATAGCTGAAATACGTACATAGAAGAAGCACTGAGGAGAGCTACACTGAAATTGTCATTTATTCTTAAGGGAAGTAACTCTATGAAAGAAGCTACTAGTGCCCCAGTCAGGTAAATATAAATGGGTATTGAAATAAATTGGAGAAAGATATAACCAGATAGCAGACAAGCTGTAAAATGGCCTAAACTTCCTTCTAGTGTTTTTTCAAAAAACTGGTGGCGGCCGTAGTGAAGGCCAAAAAATTTGCTGAAAAAATCTCCAAAAATAAGATAAGAAACAGATAAGACAGCAATATTTTGATCAAAAAGAAGAATAGTCAGGAAGATGGCAAATAAAAAGAGGGTGATAGAAGAGAATTTTTTATATTCTTTGGATTTGTAGATAGCTTTTACTTTGTTGAAGAAAAAAAGATTTATTTTTTTAGATAAAAGTCGGATTAAATCCAAAACAAGAAAAAGGAGGGTAATGACTCCAATTAAAACCAAAGTGTCTTTTTTGTCTCTATGGAGATAATTAATAACCAGGAGGATAGCTAAAGGCCTTAAATAAAGACGCCAGTTTATCTCTTTTTTCATTTTTTTGGTGGTGGAACGCAATAAATTGTGAGCTCGGATATTGACAAGGTTAATGAAAAGAATAAAAGCAATGATTGAGATAATGTATAACTTTGAGCTCAGGGGAGCAGAAAAAACCAGAATGAAAGCGGTTAAAACCGGCAGAATAACCACGCCCACCACTTCACCTTTTTTGGAGATATAAATAAAAGAAGCTACACAGAAAGCAAGAAAAAGGAGAGAATCTGAGGGCAGCCAGCTATTTTTATAAAATATAATTAAATAATAGATTAAAATAGCTGTAGCCGTGGCCACTCCCTGGCCGCCTTTGAACTTGAGGTAAAAAGGGAAAATGTGGCCAAAAATAGCAGCAAATCCTACCATATGAGTAAGAGTGGGGCCAGCTCCTGCCAAGTGAGCTAAATACATAGAGGTTAGTCCTTTGGCCAGATCAAAGGTGGCGGTGATTACGGCTGGAGCCAAGCCCAGGACTTTATAGGAATTAACAGTTCCAGCGTTTTTAGTTTCATAGAGGCGAATATCAATTTTTTTTAAAAGTTTGCCCAGGATATAAGAAGGTGAGACAGAGCCAAGAAGATAACCCATAAGGAGGAGAGAAAAAATAAATAAAAGGTACATTGTTGGCTTTTGAAATATATTAAATTGCTATTCAAATTGTCAAATTTGTGAGTAAGCATCCTCAAAAGCATGATAGCTAATAATGACGAAGGTCATACTACTTATAGGAGAGGATTTTCCTCCATCCGAGCCCATAGTAGGGGGTAGGGGAGTTTTGGCGAGGGTGGACGGAAATCGATGCCAAATTTCATTTCTTGGTGAGCAATTTAACCCCTCATGGTCTTGGGATTCTTTCAATTTGTGGCTCTTAAAATTCAAAAAAAAAGAATAAATTAAGCGCTTTTTATGGTAAAATTTTGTCAAAGATTTTAGTTCTGCAATTATATAAAAAAGAGAGGACATGAAAGTTCTAACTTCAACCCAGATGAAAGCCATAGACAGACAGGCAATTGAAGATTTGGGAATTATAGGTCCTATTCTTATGGAAAACGCTGGTCTGCAGATCTTTTATGAGATAAAAACCCGTTTTCCTAACCTTCAGGAGAAAAGAATTATAATAGTAGCCGGCAAAGGAAATAACGGAGGAGATGGTCTGGTCATAGCCCGTCATATTTTTAATCAGGGATGTCGGCCTCAGGTTTTTCTTCTGGCCCATAAAGAAGAAGTAAAAGGAGATGCTGCCTTGAATCTGGGTATTGATCAAAAGATCGGAATTCAAATCTTAGAGATAACATCTCTTGGAGAATGGGAAAAATTTAAGAATGAGCTTTTTCAAGCAGATATTGTTGTCGATGCAATTTTTGGGACAGGTCTTACTAAGCCTGCTGCTGGTCTTCAAGCCATAGTGATTGAAGATATAAATAAAACCAAGGCCTTTAAAGTAGCTGTAGATATTCCTTCAGGCCTTTCCTCCGACACTTTTCAAATAATTGGACCCTGTGTCAAAGCTCAATTAACCATAACTTTGGCCGCTCCCAAAATTGCTCATATTTTTCCTCCTGCTGAGGAATACGTGGGCCAGCTAATTATTGCTGATATCAGTCTGCCTTCTTTTCTTCTGGAAAACGGTGATTTGAAATTAGAACTTATCGAGAAAAAGAAACTTTTACCCTATTTCAGGCAGCGGAAAAACGACACGCATAAGGGAACATATGGTCATCTCTTTATTGTTTCTGGCTCTCTCGGAAAGACAGGAGCGGCAGCTATGGCTGGCAAAGCTGCTTTGAAAATGGGAGCAGGCTTGGTCACAGTCGGGACCCCTGAGAGCTGTCTGCCAATTGTGGCTCGTTCCATGGTAGAGTTAATGACCGAGCCTTTGCCTGAAACAGAAAAAAGAACCCTGTCATTTGAAGGCTTGGAGAGAATTCTGTCTCTTGTCGAAGGAAAGGATGCTCTTTTAATTGGACCGGGAATTACTACTCATCCTTCAACTACACAGCTGGTTCTTTCCCTTTTGCCCCAAATCAAGATTCCAATGGTTATTGATGCTGATGCCTTAAATATCTTGGCCACCAATCCAGATCTTCTCCACTCACTCCAAGCCCCAGCAGTGCTTACTCCTCATCCTGGTGAATTTGCCCGCCTTCTCCATCTATCGACTCGAGAAGTTGGGGCCAATAAATTAGAACTTGTCCCTCAATTTGCTCAAAAATATGGAGCTTATCTGGTGCTGAAAGGTTACAGGACTCTAATTGCTAATCCTCAAGGATTTGTTTTTATCAACCCTACTGGCAACCCAGGTATGGCTACAGCCGGAGCAGGAGATGTCCTGGGAGGGATGATAGCTGCTATGATTATTCAGGAAAAGAAGCTATTAGAAGCAATCTTAGGCACTGTCTATGTCCACGGGCTAAGTGGAGATATAGGGGCCGAAAAGTTAGGAGAGAGAGTTTTGACTGCAGGCAGTATAATAACCTATCTCCCCTCAGCCTTGAAGAAAATGAGCTCTCTCTAAAGAAAACAAAGGCTTAGCCTAATTGAGAAATATAGATAACCTTAAAATTTTGCCTCAAACAATGGAATATATAACTAATTCTGAAAGAGAAACTTTTCTCCTGGCCAAAAAATTAGCGTCCAGTTTCAAAGGGAATGAAGTGGTCCTCCTTGAGGGAGAACTGGGATCCGGTAAAACCATTTTTGCCAAAGGAATAGCTGCCGGACTTGGTTTAAAGGATGTTAATCAAGTCTGCAGCCCTTCATATACATTAGTCAATATTTATCAGGCCAAGTATCCGATCTTTCATATCGACCTCTACCGCTTAGACCAGGACGCGGAAATTTTGGACTTGGGCTGGGAGGATTATTTAGAGCGAGGAGTGGTTATAATTGAATGGGCTGAAAAAATTAATTTTGAGTTAGATGGCCTTAGGGTTGTCCTTGAAATTGAAGATGGAGATAAGAGAAAAATTAAGATCACCGCTTTAGAATTGCCATAAAAGTGCAATTCAGGTATAAATCTAAATGCTCAAGAAAAGTGTTGAGGAGAAATTAAAATGAAGATCTTTAATGAAATAATAAGCTTCATTTTTGCCAATATTTATTTGAAATTTTTGATGATTGTCGTCATAAGTTTTGCCCTGGCTTTGCTGGCTAGACTTATTGTCAGAAAAGTTCTCAAACCCCTGGCCAGGAAAACGAAAACCAAGATTGATGATTTAATCGTAAAAAGCCTAGCTTCGCTCATTTTTTACATAATCTTTCTTTTGGGACTTAAAGTCAGCATTCAGCACTTTGAATTTAAAACAACTATTTTCCAGAGCCTGATAGATAGCTTTCTTATTTTCATCGTTTGTCTGCTTCTAATCAGAATTATAAATGAATTTGCAGCTCAATGGATGAAAGAGTGGAAAGCTAAAACCAGAACGACGGCTGATGAGAGGCTGATCCCCTTTCTTCAAAAAATAATAAAAACGGTAATTATTATTCTGGCTGTCATCTTTATTTTTAATGCTTGGAAGATAAATATTAGCCCCCTGCTGGCCACAGCTGGAATCGCCGGTCTGGCTATCGGTCTGGCCGTCAAGGATTCTCTATCAAATATTCTGGGGGGACTGCAGCTTGTCCTGGATAGAACGTTTAAAGTTGGTGATAAGGTCCAGCTTGACTCCGGCGAAATAGGAGTTATCCTGGATATTGGATTGAGAAGCACCAAGTTAAAGACTTATGATAATGAAGTAATTTATATACCCAACGGCTATCTGGCCAATGCTAAGATCAAGAATTTTACCCAGCCTGATTTGTCAGTTAGGGTTAATGTTAATTTCGGAGTCGAATATGGTTCTGATCCAGAAAGAGTCAAAAAAGTAGTCTTGGAAGCTGTTAAGAAAATAGAAACAGTTCTTGAAGAACCAGAACCACAGGTTGTTTTTTTAAAGATGTCTGATTTTTCTCTTGATTTTGTGGCCAGAGCTTGGGTCAAGGACTATACCCAGGCCTATTCTACCTTTCTCAAGATGACCGATGTTATCTACGAAGCTCTTACTAGGGCTAAAATTGGTATTCCTTTTCCCACCAGCACAATCTTCACCAAATCCATCGATTAAGGGAACTGTAAACCGTAAAATGTTGTTATAGGCTTCTTCTGGACAGGAATCGTTTTTAAATCTTATTGGATGTTGTTTGTATTCGTACCCTGCTCTTGGCGCAGGTGGTAAATCAAGGAATGTTTATTTTATGGCTATAGCTGAAATTTCTATTTTAGCACCTCTGGCTAGCTTAGCTACCTGAACAGTGGCCCTGGTCGGGGGGTCTTTAGGAAACATTTTTTTAAAAGCTGTATTGAATTCAGCAAATTCATTGAAATCCGTTATAAATACTGTGGTCTTAGCTACATGAGAGAGATCCATACCTGCCTTTTTTAAAAGAATTTCTATATTTTTGATAATACGTTCAGTCTGTTCGGCCATAGTCCCTCCCAGAAATCTTCCTGAAATAGGATCCACAGCCAGTTGCCCAGAGATAAACAGAGTGTCTTTAACCAGGATAGCCGGGCTAAAAGGAAGGTCAATTGGCTTTTCTGTCAAGAAAATAGCCTTTCTGGGAGAGGTATTTTGGGGAGAAAAAGAATTGCCAGCCATACAGAGAAGAAGTAGAAATGAAATAATAAGGAGTGTAGTAATAATTTTATTTTTCATTAGGCCTCCTTTTAACCTTAGGGTTTGTAAGCAGTCTATCAAAAATTTCCTGTAAATTGAATGCTTTCTTTCTTTTATTCTAGTCTTATTATATTAATTTGGCAAAATTGCTCCACGATTAAATCATTAGTTGCATATCTTGTAGAGGATGTTCTCTGTTTATTTCACCTTACTCCTTATTCTTCACTCCTTACTTTCTAGGTAGAGCTTCCCATATTTATTTGAAAATGTGAATATAAGAATTGTTTTCTCTTTTCTTTGTTTCATAGAAGGAAGGGACTTACAGCCTGTATTGACAAGCCTCTCTTTTTATTTTTAAATTAAAACACCTTAGGAAAAGGCAGGATGATGATAAATAAGATTAAAGATAAAATATATGAAGTTAAGGATTATCCTAAACCAGGGATTGGATTTAAGGATATTACTCCTTTAATTGAAGATGCTGATTGTTATCGTTATGTAATCGAAAAAATTGCTTCTTGGGCCATCAACAGAGAACCAGAATTAGTAACCGGGATTGAATCAAGAGGATTTCTTTTTGCTGCTCCCATCGCTCATCAATTGAAATTAGGTTTAGCTATTATCCGTAAAAAGGGTAAACTTCCGAGACCAACTATCTGTGTTCGTGCTCCTAATGAATATGCAATAGAATATTTTGAAATTCATAAAGATAGTGTTAAGCCTGGGCAACGAGTGCTTATCGTTGATGACCTTATAGCTACCGGTTCTTCATCCATCAGTGCTATTGATTTGGTAAAAAAGTTAAAAGGAGAAGTTGTTGGCTTTGCGGCTGTAATTGAGCTTGTATTCCTTAAAGGAAGAGATAATATCAGAAATGCTTATCCTGAAATAGATGTTTTTAGTCTGATAAAATTTGAAAAGTAGAGAATGAAGAAGATCCTGGAACGCTTCTTTCGCCTCGAACAAAATAAGACTAATTTTCGCCTGGAATTGTCAGGGGGTGTAACCACTTTTATGACTATGTCCTACATTATTTTTGTCCAGCCCGCCATTCTGGCCGTAGCCGGCATGGATAAAGGGGCGGTCATGGTGGCTACTTGTCTTTCCAGTGCTTTAGCTACTCTTCTCATGGGGCTTTTGGCTAAATACCCGATAGCCCTGGCCCCAGCTATGGGACATAATATCTTTTTTGCAGTTATTGTCTGCGGGACCATGGGTTATTCTTGGCAGGTTGCCCTTGGGGCTGTATTTATTTCAGGTACAATTTTTATCATCCTTTCTGCTCTTGGGGTATGGGGAGACTTGGTGGCGGCTGTACCTGATTCCTTGAAAAGTGCTATTGCTGTTGGTATTGGACTCTTGATCGCCTTTATCGGTCTTGAATATGGTGGTTTGGTGGTTGATACGCCTGGAGTCTTAGTAGGTATTGGTGATCTAACCAGTAAACCAGTTCTTTTAGTTTTATTAGGGATAGCCCTCATAGCTGGCCTTATGGCTCTTAAGGTCCGTGGCGCGGTTCTAATTGGTATACTGGCCACAGCCATTGTCGGTATTCCTTTAGGGATTGTAAAATATCATGGAGTGCTGGCCGCTCCTCCCAGTATTTCAGCTACTCTCTTTAAATTAAATATATTAGGTGCTCTCAAAACAGGCTTGATTTCGGTTATTTTTATTTTTTTCTTCCTTGATCTTTTTGATACTATGGGTACCTTAATTGGGGTCAGCGAGCCTGCCGGATTTTTGAAGAAAGGCAGGCTGCCCCGGGCCAACCAGGCTATGCTGGCTGATGCTATCGGCACTGTCAGTGGAGCTCTTCTCGGAACTTCCACAGTTACTAGCTACATTGAAAGCGCTACTGGCATTGCCCAAGGAGCCAGAACAGGGCTGGCCAATATCTTTACCTCATTTCTTTTTCTTATTGCCCTCTTTTTCAGTCCTTTGGCTGAGATGATTGGAGGTGAATATGTATATAAGGGTTTAACTCTCCATCCAGTTATAGCCCCTCCTTTGATTATTGTTGGTTATTTGATGATGAAATGTGTGACCCGTATAAATTGGGATGATTTAACTGAGGCTGTTCCTTCCTTTTTAACTATTATTATTATGCCCCTTACAGTTAGTATTACCGAAGGCATTGCCTTTGGCTTTATTTCTTTATCTTTTTTAAAGCTGATTTCAGGCCGAGGAAAAGAAGTCCACTGGCTTATCTATTTTATATCTATTCTTTTTATTGTTAGGTATATAATTAAATAAGAAATTTTTTTAAAAAGGAGATTGCCTTTGATATTTAATTCACAAAAAATGAAAAGCAAAATCCCTAACTACAGCTATTTTTTAGAGTATTAACAATGAATATTAGAAAAACAATTCTTAGCGCCTTGGCTTTTTTTTCTCTGTTAATTGGCTACAGCTGTGCTCCTGTTTCTTACAAAATTGGTCTTTCTTTCGGGCTTGCTGAAGCCAAATGGGTGAATAAGACTTTAAACAAATTGACACTGAAAGAGAAAATTGGTCAGATGATTGTCTGTTCCTGTTCTGGCCGTTTTTTCAATAGAGAAAGCGAGGAGCGGCAAAGATTAAAATCACTGGTTACCAACAGCAAAATCGGGGGCTTGATTCTTTTCGGCGGGGATGTCTATGAAACAGCCCTTTTAACCAACTCTTTACAGAAACTGGCTAAGGTACCGCTGCTGGTCGCCTCAGATTTAGAAAGAGGTTTGGGCAATCAGATTGAAGGAGCCACTCAGTTTCCGCCTTTGATGGCTCTGGGAGCCATTGATTCTGAAGAGCAGGCTTTTCTCATGGGTAAAGTAACGGCCATAGAGGCCAGGGCCTGTGGTATTCATCTAACTTATGCTCCGGTTGTAGATGTCAATATTAATCCTCTTAACCCCATAATTAATACTCGCTCTTTTGGTGAGAAACCAGAGCTGGTAAGCTACTTGGCCACTGCCTTTATTAGAGGCTGTCAGGAAAATGGCCTGCTGGCCACAGCCAAACATTTTCCAGGGCATGGAGATACAGATTTGGATTCTCACAGCCTGCTGCCAACAGTAAAAGCGGACCTCAACCGCCTGGAAAAAGTTGAACTCTTTCCTTTTCGCCAAGCTATAAAAGCAGGGGTCTCGGCTATAATGACTGCTCACCTCCAGCTTCCAGCTCTTGATTTTACTCCCAATCTCCCGGCTACTCTTTCGCGGAAAATAATAACTGAAATCCTCAGAGGGAAACTTGGTTTTAAAGGCTTGATTGTCACCGACGCTATGGACATGGGCGGGATTACTACTCTTTATTCTTCCCAGGAAGCAGCTCTAAAAGCCATTCTGGCTGGGGTAGACATGGTCCTCCTCCCTCCTCAGCCAGAAGAAGTGATAGAATCATTGATTCAAGCTGCTCGTAGAGGAGATATTCCAATTAAAAGGATTAATTCCTCAGTGAGGAGAATTCTGGAAGCCAAGGCAAAAGTTGGCCTTCACCGGCAAAAATTAGTCGATATTAATGAGCTGGATATAAAAATAGGAGCGCCTCCTCATTTGGAGCTGGCCCAGCTTATGTTTGAGAATGCAATTACTCTGGTTAAAAATACGAATCAGCTCTTACCTCTTACTCCTTCAAAGCAGAAAGTAGCTGTGTTTTCCTTGAGCAGTGATCCAGGAGGCTATTTTGCTGGCAAGATATTTGCCTTGGAAGTAGAAAAAAGATCTCCTGATACTTTAAGCTTTTTTGCAGATGCCTATACAGGCGAAAAATTTCTTAGCCAGGATTTTAGTCAAGCTCAACAAGCAGATGTTATAATTTTTGCCTTATTTTCATTTCTTCGAGCCAGAAAAGGAAGTGTTGATCTTTGTCCAAGGCATATTGATCTTATTCGCCAAGCAGCTTCAAGCTCAATTCCAATAGTCGTAATTTCCTTCGGTAGCCCTTATTTTTTACGACATTTTCCAGGGGTTAATAGCTGCCTCTGTGCTTACCGCCCCAGCCCTGAGGCTCAAATAGCAGGGGCTAAAGCCATCTTTGGAGAAATAGATATTAAAGGGAAACTTCCTGTTTCTATTCCAGGTCTTTATCCTGTTGGTTGTGGATTGAGTTTGCCTAAAAAGCAAAATAACAGCCATTCTGAGCTTACCAGCCTTAAATAACCTGAATTATTCATAAAAACTGCCGATACCAAAATACAATTTCAATAATATCAGCTAGTTATAAGCATTCTAGTGAAATTGGCTGAATAATTCTGATTTGTTCATATCTATGTAAAATTCCAAATAAAACATCGGCATTTTTTACCCTTTGGGCGAGCCGATCTTGCTGCATCTTGTGCGTTGCAGCGCATTCGTGGTGGACGACCACAGCTTCGTACGCTGCGCCTTGCATCCATAAAAGGGGTCATGTCTTCACATTTGGCATTAGTTTTTTGACAAATGAAACGAAAAGGCAGAGCTCAGATTCTTATATTTAACATTAATTTTATGTCAAATGTGAAGACCTTCTATGATGATTTAAAGACCTTACGCCTTAAACTTGATTTATCAGAATATTTTTGGCAGGAAAATTGAAAAAAAGATAAGACCTACGGTGTAAATGGCTAAGGCTAGATAGCTTATTTTCCAGACTTTTGATTCAGAAGGGAGTACAATCTGGAAAGACCTTTGCACATCTGGTTCCCACAATTGACTACCAACCCAGATTATGGCTGAAGTCAGCAGAAAACCAATAGCATTCCACCACAGCCAAGAAACAGAAGGGACAAAAATCCAGAGACCAAGATTTAGCCCAACACCAAGGCCAAGGCCAATGACAGCCGGCCAGGCTTTGGCTTTTTTAGAAATAATCCCCATCAGAAAAACAGCAAAGATTGGACCATAAAAAGCTGACCCAATCTTATTTATAGATTCGATAATAGTCGGCGATATGCCGCCAACAAAAAAAGCAAAAGTAAGACAGAATACACCCCAACCTAAAGTAAATAATTTGGAAAGCTTAATTTCTTTAGCAGGATCGATTTTTTTCTTGCGGAGTTTTTTATAGATATCTTCGACTGTAGCTGCGCTTAAAGAATTAATAGAAGAATCGAGGGAGGACATAGCTGCAGCCATGATAGCGACGAAAATAATGCCGACTACTCCAGTTGGCATTTTTTCTATAATAAAGGTTGGCAGCAGATAATCATAGTTGCCTTGAGGAATTTTAGCCAGGAAACCTGGATGCTTGGCAGCATAAGTGCCTAGGATAAGACCCAGGCTGCAGTAGCCAAGGACCACAGGAAAGCGAACAAAGCCATTAAAAGCAAGACTAAGCTTACATTCCTTCAAATTCCTGGCTGAAAGTTCTCTCTGGACCTGGCTTTGGTCACAGCCATAATATGAAGCATAGAGAAAAAATCCCCCCAAAAAGAGGGGCCAGAAGCCAAAATCTTGGCTATCACCCCATCCATGAGCTGAAAAATTTACAGCCATTAATCGGGCTGGATCCAGGAAATGGGATATTTCACCCCAACCGCCGATAAAATAAAGGCCAAATGCTCCCGTAATGATTATCCCGGCTAAGATAACAATCATCTGAATGGTATCTGAGACAATGTCAATATGGATTCCTCCAAAGAGCTCATAAATAATGGCTACGGCTCCAATCAGAAAAATAGTTGCAGCTAAGGGAAGTTGAAGGACAACAGCCAAGACTAGAGCAGCTGCATAAATGGTTACCCCAGTAGCCAATCCGCGGCTGAGCTGAAAAATAAGGCTCATGACCACTCTTGTTTTCTGGTCATAACGTCTTTCTAAATATTCATAGACACTTATTATTCTTAAGGAGTGAAAAACAGGAAAAAGGAAAGCCATGAGCACAATCATGGCCAGGGGAAGAGCTAATTCATATCCCAACCAGATCATTCCTCCTCCCGGGCGGAGAGCGACAAAAGCCGGAGCTGAAATAAAAGAAATAGCCCCCAGTTGAGTAGCCATAGTTGAGAAACCAATAGGAAGCCAGGGAAGTTTTCTGCCGGCAAGATAATAATCTTCAGATGATTTTTGCTGACGCCCCAACCACCAGCCTAAAACAATGAGGCCGCCGGCATAAATGATGATAATGGCCCAATCAATAACAGACATAAATTGAAAAACTCTGCTTATTAGGGCTGCTTAGTCTCTTTTATCCCAGTTTTGGATTAAATAAGGCTTTGCTTTTTCAAATTCAAGGCAAATTTTCTCGATTTCTTCTTCTGCCTCCTGATTGTCCATATTTTTTGTTTTTAGAACAAAGGAGGCAATGAAGCCAAAGTAAAGAGGAATCATTGACTCTAAGACTAGGGGTAAACTCATCTCCATAAAAGTAAATCTGAACCGATGGTAGAAGAGGATATAGTCATAGATAATTCTGGCCCAGAGCTTAGCTGGAAAATCAAAGCTTTTTCGTGAGAGAGTAAAAATCTTTTCAAGAGCTCGATATGTCTCTTTCTTGAGAACTTCTCCCCAGATATAGTTAAATTTTTTGACTCCTCTATGAAAACTGTGAAAGAGATGGCCGAAATCCTGGGGAACTTCTTCTGGGATAACCCTGGCTTGAAAACCGAAAGTAGGTAAATCTTGACTCCCTTTGATTTTTTTCCAGATTTCTTGATTTTCTTCTACCAAAGAAAAAATTGTGCCCAAAATTTGTTTAAACATCGGAGCCAGAGTAGCTACACTTTTGGGATTATGGATTTTAGCTCCAAGAAAGGATTGGCAGATTTTAAATCCGTTAGCCAGGGCTACGGTGGTCATCCAGATGTCAATTCCGTAGTAAGCAACATCGGTGTCCCAGATGTCTTTCTGAATGTAATGGCTGAGAACGTCACGAGAGAAGCCAAATTCGCCACCGATAGGCTGGCGAATTCTTTTGCCGTAGAGGGCTCTTGTCAGAGGATAAATAAGGGAATTAGTAATAGTCCCGTCATATTTATGACGGGTGTAAAGAGGAGCCACATAGTCAAATTTTTTGTAGATAACAGGGCCAGCCAGGAGCTGGATCCATTCAGGAGTTATGGATCTGAGATCCGAATCGACCACCACTACCGCCTTTACCCTTAACTCGTGAGCTATCTCAAAAATTCTACGGAAAGCTTTACCTTTGCCAGGAGTACCTCTGAAGGTGGTAACCATTTCGGAGATAGGAGTGTGCAGACTACGGGTGAAGGGATGCATTTCATGGGCTATAAGGATTGTTTCCAGCTCATTGTAATCACTAATGTTATTACGAACAATTTTCCGGGTGTTATCAGTAGAACCGCAGTCAGAATTAACGATAATATTTTTGAATTTGGGAAAGTATTTGGTCAAGCCCAATCTAACCGCTTTTAACACATGACCTATAGTTTTTTCTGTATTGTAGCTGGGAATTCCAACCAGAATATCAGCATTCTCAATTTTTTCTATTTGCTGGATTGTTTTAGGGGTGAGAACAAAGTGTTTATTCATAAATATTTAAGTTTTGGAAATTAAAATTAGATTTATATCTTAGAAGATGAACTAAAGCAAGGTCAATCATCTTCAATGATGATTTGAAAGAGGATTTTTCGGCTTTTTTATAATCCCTGAGGATGAATGACGTCTCATTCATAATAGTTAGCTTCATTCGTTTTTGGCTTGGAAGATTCAGCTCTCATTTTTGTTTAATAGTAATGAATACAATGAATAGAGAATAAAATCAAGTGAATTGACATAAATTTTAATTTTTTTTATGCTATTTACAACCAGAACCAAATTAAAACTGGCCTTTAGATTAAAATAGAAAAAAATGCATTATTAAGGAGGGCAAAATGTCTGATTTTTTTCAGAACGGAGTCATCACCACTTTTCATAAACTCGGTCCATTAAATTTAAAGAGATTAGAGAGTGAGCTTCGAGATTTTTCTCGAATAAGGCCTATTTCTTTAGTCTTGCCATCACTGTACCGGGAATTTTCGAGTGGAGCCCTGCCCAGTATTATGAAGGAGGTAAAAAAGGCAACTTACATCAATCAAATTGTGCTTTGTCTGGATAAGGCCTCTAAAAATCAGTTTGAAAAAGTAAAAATGTATTTTTCAGATCACAAAAAACTTATTGTCATCTGGAATGATGGAACTCGTATGAAAGATCTCTATTGCCTTTTAGAAGAGAGTAATTTATCCCCCGGGATCGAGGGCAAGGGGAGAGCAGTCTGGATTTCGCTTGGTTTTGTTTTAGCCAGAGGGAAATCCCGGGTTATTGCTATTCATGATTGCGATATTGAAAACTATGATCGCTCTCTTTTGGCTCGTCTCTGTTATCCTGTAGCTTCTCCTCATTCTGAGTATGAATTTTGTAAGGGGTATTACAGCCGGGTTACAGATAGGATGTTCGGCCGAGCTACTCGGCTCTTTTTTACTCCTTTCATTCGAGCCTTAGAGAAGATGTTGGGCTACCTTCCCTTTCTGGTTTATATGGATAGTTTTCGTTATGCCCTTTCTGGGGAAATTGCCATGCGCCGTGATCTGGCATTGGCTTTAAGTATTCCCAGCGATTGGGGCTTAGAAGTAGCTACTCTGGCTGAAGTTTATAGAAAAATGGCTTTAAATAGAATATGCCAGGTCGATATTGCTGATACTTACGAACATAAACATCAGGAGTTAATTCCCAATGATCATGAGAGAGGAATTTTAAAGATGACTGTAGACATTGCCAAGTCAATTTTTCGAACCCTGGCTACAGAAGGAGTCCAGTTTTCAGAAGGCTTTTTTAAAACTTTGAGTAATATTTATTTAAAGATTGCTCAAGAGACTATTACCCGTTATGAAAATGACGCAGCTATTAACGGTCTTAAATTCGACCGTCATGGGGAGTCTCTTTGTGTGGAAGCTTTTGCCCAGGGGATTAAGAAAGCAGGAGAGGTTTTCTGGCTGAGTCCTTCTGAAACAGGTTTTATTCCCAGCTGGCACCGAGTGATCGCTGCCCTCCCCGATTTTTTTCAGTTTCTTAAAGAGGCTGTAAATGAAGATAATAATGGCTTCTGATGAACATTAGTATCTTGAATGACAAAAATTGACTATTTCCTTCGTCATTATTAACATATATTAACATGAAAGACTAAAGAAGGAGATGGCTGAGGGAATGAGATATATAAAATGATTTTTTCCAAAAAAGTATTAGCTTTGTCTTTACTTATTATTTTAGTAGGAATTGGAGTCTTTTTTGTTTTTTTTCATAAAGGGAGTCCTATGGCTTCGACCGAGTCGTCTTTGGAGTCAGCTCAAGATACTAAAAAACCTGAGGAGTTGCCGCTTCCGGTGAAAGTTGTCTCAGCTAAAAGAGGAGATCTTATCATCAAATTGAAGGTACCAGGAGAGGCGGTTACCAGAAAGAAGATAGCCGTTAAGACTGATATTTCTGGAGTGGTTAAGAAGTTAAATGTAGAGGAAAGTCAGCATGTAAAACAAGGAGAACTACTGGTTGAATTGGATGATAGAGAATACACATTAGAACTGGAGAGAGCTGAGGCCTCTCGTCTTAAGGTCCTCTCAGAGCTTTTAGTTGAAAAGAGATTTGGCGGCTTGATAGAAGAAAGCTCTGCTCCCGATCAACAGAAAATAGCCAAAATTAAAAGAGAATATGAAAAAGCCCAGGAACTTTTTCGTAAGGGGCTCATTTCTCGGGCCGATTTTGAAAAAGCAAGCACTGACTATGAATTAGCTTTAATTGAGGCTGGTCAGAAAAAGGAGGAAATTTTAGCTGCCAGCAAAGGTTTAACTCAGGCTGAAATAGAAGTTGAGAGGGCCAAGTTGAACCTGGAGAAGACAAAAATTAGAGCTCCTTTTTCAGGAATCATAACTGATATTAAAATTTCCCCTGAAGAGCACCTGAGCAATGGTCGAGAGCTTTTTACTTTGGTTGATATCAGCCACATTCAAGTTCAGGCTAAAGTCTTGGAAAGTGAAATAGGCAGGATTGGAGTGGGGCGTGTGGTGGAAATTAAATTCAGCGCTTATCCGGATAAAATATTCAAGGGTAAGATTAAGGCTGTTAGTCCTATTATCAATCCTGGAGATAAGACCTGCAGGGTTATAATTGAAATAGCCAATCCTGAAGAAGTGATAAAGCCAGGTATGCATGCTGAAGTCTCTATTCCAGCCGAGATACATAAAAATAGGCTGCTGATTCCCCAGGAAGCTGTCTTAGTAAGAGCAGGCCGAAAACTGGCCTTTGTGGTCGAGAATGGCCTGGCTAAGTGGAGATATATTAAAGTTGGCCTGGAAAATGAGGATTATGCTGAGGTGCTTGAGGGAATGAAAGAAGGAGAGCCAGTTATTGTCGAAGGCCATTTCACCTTAGCCCATGATGCTAAGGTAAAAATCATTCAATAATATTTGTTTTTTGCTTTGGCTAGGCTATCTAACTGATATTAAAGGAAATAGCTGCTTATTCCAGCGATTTTAATTCCTTAGAACAGCTTTTTTCAGGATAAAATGATATTTTTAAGTAAACATTCATTTCTTTGATCAAAGTTTTATTTCTTATTATTTTTTTTGATTAGTGACCTTTGCAGTTCTCTATTGTTTTTTAGTTAGAAGGTTTTAGTCAAAATTATTTTTAATTTATGCCGGGGGCAAGGATTTCTTAAGATTGACATTAAAAGCCTGTGATTTTATATTTGTTAAAGGAGATTAGGTGGGAAAGAATGAGCTTAAAATATTATTTAAACATAAGTTTGGTCAGTCTTTTTATTTTTTGCTCTTTATTTATAACTGGGCTTCTTCATGGAGAAGAGGTGAAAATAAAAAAAGAAAAAGGTATAACCGTAGTTTATAATCCCAAAATGCCGGCATCTCTCCCCGGAGAACCAGCTCAAATAATATTAAAAGAGGATTTATCTATCGGAGTTAAAGAAGGCCAGGAAGATTACATGCTTCTTGAACCCGTGGGGCTTGAGGTTGATGCTCAGGGCAATATCTATGTTCTGGATCGGAAAGCAAGCCATGTAAAAGTTTATGATAAGAATGGGAAATTTTTAAGGACTATCAGCAAAAAAGGCCAGGGGCCAGGAGAGGTTCAAAGCCCAAGAGATATTCATATAACTCCAGAGGGAAAGATTTTAGTTAATGATA
>Ga0190360_1000392_pt1 | contig 25021 bp, 6 predicted proteins | sample 48721834_MG_FD_161271 | JGI IMG/M metagenome (GOLD analysis project Ga0190360, IMG submission 161271) | Hydrothermal vent microbial mat bacterial communities from Southern Trench, Guaymas Basin, Mexico - 4872-18-3-4_MG | ecosystem: Environmental > Aquatic > Marine > Hydrothermal vents > Microbial... | reverse complement strand
TTTCTGTGAACCTTTTTAAGTTTAAAAATATGATAGAAAAACCACCTAAATCGCTTTTGCGCCGCGTTGGACGTGCCATTACCGATTATACCATGATTGAACACAATGATCGTGTATTATTGGGTTTATCCGGCGGTAAAGATTCTTTATCTTTATTGCATATTTTAGCACATTTGCAACGTTATGCTCCGATACGTTTTGAATTGGGAGCCATCACAGTCGATCCACAAATTCCAGGTTTTGATCCTTCATCATTAAAAGCTTATTTGGCAGATTTAGGGATCACTTATTTTTACTGTACTCAAGCTATTATGGAGGAAGCACAACAACATTTACAAGGTAAATCTTTTTGTGCCTATTGTGCTCGGATGAAACGGGGCATTATGTACACACAGGCTCGTCAACAAGGTTATAATGTATTAGCATTGGCACAGCATCTTGATGATTTAGCCGAGAGTTTTTTGATGTCAGCATTATACAGTGGGCGTTTACAAACTATGAAGGCGTGTTATATTAATAATACCGATGACGTGCGGGTGATTCGACCTTTGGTTTATGTGCGTGAAAGACAAACGGCTGATTTTGCCAAAGTGGCAGGATTACCCATTATTCAGGATAATTGCCCTGCGTGTTTTACCGCACCCACTCAGCGTGAACATGTTAAAATTTTGCTGGCGAATGAGGAACAAGAGCATAAAGATGTTTTTCAAAATCTTTTACATGCGATGCGTCCGTTGATGGTTAAACAAAGGGCATAATTATAGTTGTTCAGGTAAATAATTTTATAAATAAAACCTGACAGGTTTGGAAAGTCTTAAAACCTTATTCCTTTGGCAATTAAGTCAGGGATGTTTTGCTCTTTGATGTTGTCTGTTTCAACAATGCTTTCATTATCCATAGAAAAGCCTCTTTTTATAAGAGTTTGAATGTATGCTAATTCGTGGGCATTGCTTTCAATTCGACGTGCATTGTTTTCAATACCCTGGATAATGACAGCCATTTCTTGCTTTGAAGCACCACCCTGGGAACTCATTTCAACAATTCTAAAGGCAGTATTTAACCGAACGTCAATAGGGGTTTCTGTATCGGTTAAAAGTGCCTCAACAACATCCAGTGCTAGAGTGCCTAAACGTCGTAATTTGTCTTGATAAGCGGGTTCATTGAATCGATTTTTATTTGGCATTTTTTGTATTTTAGGCATTTTATCTTTTTGTTAGAGCTGGTTGCAAACCAAACCCTACATTAAAAATTAAAAATAGGTTTATCGGTAGCGATTGAACAAGGATAAACTCCGATTGAAGTATTATAAACCATCATGCTAATAAATATGTAGAAAAAAACCCGATTTTTGGCAAAAATCGGATTTCTTTAGCACATCACATTTTTCCAACGGGCTTTAACTTCATTATGATGTAGGGCTAACCATTGTAAAGCGATAATGGCTGGTGCAAAATTGATTTGGTTAGTTTGTAATTTGTTCATGGCGGTAGAAAAGGGTATTACATGTACCTGAATATCTTCATGTTCTGAAGCGATTCCGTGAATACCAGTGGCTTTACTGGCATCCACCCGCCCACAATATAGGGCTGTTGTTTCCGTTGTACTCCCTGGGCTTACAAAAAAATCATTGATATGAATAATATCAGAAACGGGGCAACCCATTTCTTCTACCGCTTCTCGATACACCACTTGGCTAGGAATTTCACCAGGTTCCAAAATACCGGCGACGATTTCCCATAACCAGGCACCATTCGTATGCCCTATTGCTCCTGGGCGAAATTGTTCAATCATTACAATCTCTTCACGCTCGGGATCGTAGGGCAAAACGGCGGCGGCATGACCTCGTTCAAGCACTTCGCGCAATAATTCATCACTCCAACCACCTGCAAAAAGTGTGTGTTTGAGACGGTAACGAATTAATTTAAAAAAACCTTCATAGCAACTCGTTTTATCAATAATTTGAATATCTTGCATGTCAGTTATCAGTTATCAGTTATCAGTTATCAGTTAAAATTTATGGCTAAAACTTAACCATTAGCAGTATAGTAAAATGATTTATTTGAATGTCTATAATGTGAATAGCCATATATGGAACCTGTGGTCACTTTTTTGATAGACTATTATAAAATTTTTGCAACTGAATCATTACCATTTCTATAGTTATTATGACACGATTTATTTTTATTACAGGCGGCGTTGTATCTTCACTTGGCAAGGGCATTGCTTCAGCTTCTTTAGCTGCCATACTTGAAGCACGTCAACTTAAAGTGACATTACTTAAATTAGATCCTTATATTAATGTTGATCCAGGGACAATGAGTCCTTTTCAACATGGGGAAGTTTTTGTCACTGATGATGGTGCAGAAACCGATTTGGATTTGGGACATTATGAACGCTTTGTGCGTACCACTATGGGGCAGCATAATAATTTCACCGCTGGGCGTATTTATGAAAATGTGATCCGTAAGGAGCGGCGGGGTGATTATTTAGGGGCGACCGTACAAGTGATTCCCCATATTACTGATGAAATTAAGCGGTGCCTTCTTGAGGGTGCTAAAGATGCTGAAGTGGCGATGGTTGAAATTGGGGGAACGGTTGGGGATATTGAATCTTTACCTTTTTTGGAAGCGATTCGGCAACTGGCTAGAGAGTTAGGGCATGAGCGGGTATTATTTATTCATTTGACTTTAGTTCCTTTTATTCCTTCCGCTGGTGAATTGAAAACGAAACCGACTCAACATTCGGTTAAAGAATTGCGTTCGATTGGAATACAACCAGATATTTTGCTTTGTCGTTCTAGTCGCCCGCTCCCGGAGGGGGATCGACAAAAAATTTCATTGTTTACCAGTGTTGATAAAACGGCTGTGATTTCAGTGGTTGATGTTGACTCGATTTATCGCATTCCTTTACTTTTGCATCAGCAAGGGTTGGATAAGATTTTATGTGATAAATTTCGATTGAAAACACCACCGGCTAATCTATCGGATTGGGTAAATGTATTGGCGGCGATGGATAATCCAAAATCGGGTAGCGTCAAGGTAGCAATGGTTGGGAAATATGTCAACTTAACTGATGCCTATAAATCCCTGACTGAGGCGTTGATTCATGCTGGCATACATACTCGCGCCCAGGTTAATATTGTCTATATTGATTCTGAAGAGATTGAAACACAAGGAACAGATTGTTTAAAAAACGTCGAAGCGATTTTAGTGCCTGGCGGTTTTGGTGAACGGGGCATTGAAGGTAAAATTAGGGCTGCAAAATTTGCGCGGAAAAATAAAATTCCCTATTTAGGCATTTGTTTAGGTATGCAAGTGGCGGTGATAGATTTTGCGCGTGAAATCGGCTTGAAGGGGGCGCATAGCACCGAATTTGATTCTAACACCCCTCATCCAGTGATTGCCTTGATTACCGAATGGATGACAGAAAGTGGTGATTTAGAAAAACGCACCGAAAATGTTGACAAAGGGGGTACTATGCGTTTAGGGGGGCAAACTTGCCATTTGGTAAAGGGGAGTAAAACTTATGAGTTATACGGAAAAGACATGATTCGGGAACGCCATCGCCATCGTTATGAATTTAATAATAATTACCTGGATAAATTGGAAGAAGCTGGATTAGTATTTACAGGATTTTCAGCAGATGGCAATTTAGTTGAAGTCATAGAAAATAGTCATCATCCCTGGTTTATCGGATGCCAATTTCATCCTGAATTTACTTCAACGCCCCGCGATGGACATCCGTTATTTTCTAGTTTTATTCAAGCTGCGCTTAATAATGGTTAGTATCCAAAAAGAAATTGTCGAATTTCTAAAATTGAAAAAAACGAACTTCAAGAAATCCGATTTTTAAAAAAATCGGATTTCTAAAAAAATCGGATTTCTAAAATTTAAACTGATAACTGAACACTGATAAAAATGCTTGCAACTTTACCTCTATTACAAACAACTCCATTTCCTGCTATTAACCGTAGCACTTTAGATATTTTACAAGTGAACTTGGGCTATGTCTGCAATCAGCAATGTTTACACTGCCATGTTAGTGCCGCGCCGACACGTACCGAAGTCATGTCACTTGATATCTGCGAGCAAGTCTTAAATTATCTACGCGCTACCCCCAGTATTAAAACTCTAGATTTGACCGGCGGTGCGCCAGAACTTAATCCCCATTTTCGCTACCTGGTTAAAATGGCTCGGCAAGCTGGAGTACATGTCATTGATCGTTGTAATTTAACTGTCTTATCTGTTCCTGAACAAACAGATTTGGCACAATTTTTGAAACATCAACAAGTTGAAATTATTGCCTCATTGCCCTGTTATTTAGAAAAAAACGTCGATCAGCAACGGGGCAAGGGAGCATTTCAAGACAGTATCACTGGTTTACGTCAACTAAATGATTTGGGTTATGGACAAAAAGGCTCCGGCTTAGTATTAAATCTCGTGTTTAATCCACAAGGAGCTAATTTACCCGCCCCACAGGGGAATCTAGAAATGGATTATAAACAGTTTCTAAAAAAACATGATGGTATCGTGTTTAATCAATTATATACACTGTGTAATATGCCAATACAACGATTTGGTAGCTGGTTAATTTCCAATGGGCAATTTAATGATTATATGCAATTATTACAGAATGCCCACCGCGATGAAAACTTAGAGACAGTAATGTGTCGCCATTTAATCAGCATTGATTGGCAAGGCTATGTGTATGATTGTGATTTTAACCAAATGTTAGAACTGCCTTTATATTGGCATATCCAAAAACGACGACACATTTCTGAATTAATCAATGCAGAACTCAAAAATAATCCGATTGTAGTAGCAGGGCATTGTTATGGTTGCACGGCAGGGCAAGGCAGCAGCTGTGGAGGTGCCTTATCTTGAAAAAGCTATTATCAATTATCATTCCGACGCTCAATGAGCAAACTATTATTGTAGAAACTTTACAAACTCTACAACCATTACGTGAAGCAGGGCATGAAGTCATTGTAGTCGATGGCGGCAGTATCGATAATACGCGCACTTTAGCGGCACCTTTAGCAGATAGCGTTTTGTTAAGCCAAAGTGGGCGGGCACGACAAATGAATATGGGGGCACGGTTTGCTCATCATGATATTTTGTTATTTTTACATGCTGACACCCGATTACCTAAACAGGCTGATACCTTAATAATCAATAGCTTATCAGAGCGTAAATGGGGGCGATTTAATGTGCGCCTATCTGGACGGGCATGGTTACTACGTGTAGTTGAGCGTTTCATGAATTGGCGTTCCTGTTTAATCGGCATAGCGACGGGGGATCAAGCCATTTTTGTGCAGCGTCATTTATATACACAGGTGCAAGGCTTTCCTAATATTCCTTTAATGGAAGATATTGCCCTGAGTCGTCAATTGAAAAAATTTAGTCGCCCTTCATGTATACAAACTCCCGTTGTGACTTCAAGCCGTCGTTGGGAACAAAATGGAATTTTATGGACAATTTTATTGATGTGGGGCTTACGATTAGCTTATGCCATAGGTGTCAATCCTAAAACATTAAAAGAATTTTATGATTAATTCTATTTTGTTCTTTATTTTTTTTGATAATTTCGATTTTTCTGTGGGCAATCCTTTATGCTTGCCTGGTATATTATTTGTTAAACCCCACCATTTTTAATTATAGGGTGGGTTTCCTACCCACCCTACATGTATATTTTAAGTTATTTAGGGATAAGTCTATTAATTATAGCTCAATTTTTAAAAAATACTATGGGGGAAAATCCCTATATCATTTTTTAGAATTCATATTTACAATTAGAATATAAACTTCAGGAAATTAACATACACAAAAACAAAACAAAACTATCAATAAGATACTTATATTTAATTTTTTAGGCATGATTCTTGCAACTTTTTTGGTGATAAAATCAATTAATAATAAGATTAAAAACCAATATAATTGGTAGGAGATTTGACCATGACCAAAATAAATAAGCACTCTAGAAAAACGGCTCATAAAATACCTCTGCAAGAATCTGACAGCTTGATGCTTGCCCTAGAGCCTCGCATTTTATTTGATGCCGCTGCAGTATTAACCATGGCTGATGAATTTCAAGATGATCAATCTACCACACCAGTGGAAGATATCATGCCGGTTATGGAAGATTCTCAAACCGACAGCAGCAGCGATGACTTATTACAAGCCACCGCCGAACTGAATAATGTCCCACGTCAAGAATTAGTCTTTAGCGATCCCGCGGTATATAATCACGACAGCATTATCGCTGATATTCGCGCCCAATCTTCAGATGAAGTCGAACTCCAAATTATCGTACTGGATAAGGGCGAAAACGGTATCCAGCAAATCAGTCATCATATTGAAGGGCAAAGTAATATTGATGCCATTCACATACTATCCCACGCCGATGACGGCACGATTTTGCTTGGTCAAACACAATTAGATAGCGATAACTTAACCAGTTATACTGAACAACTCGCCACCTGGCAAGATACATTAAATGATGATGCCGATATTTTGCTCTACGGTTGCAGTATCGCGGAAACACAAACCGGTATTGACTTTGTTCAAAATCTAAGTGAAATCACCCAAGCAGATATTACTGCTTCTAACGATAATACAGGTCATACCAACTTAGGCGGTGATTGGCATTTAGAATATCAAACAGGTCCAATTGAAACAAATACGCTTCAAAGTGATGCCAATACTATATTAGCGCCGACACCTTTAGCGACAGTCACTTCCGCCACCCCCATGCTCAACGAAGAATTTTCACTCACTGTGAGTTTTGATAATACCGGTGCAGCAGGTGAAACAGGCTATGGACCCTTCTTTGATATGGTCATTGGTTCTGGTTTAGATATGGACTTAACGCCTCAATATTTTGGGGACCCTATCGATCCTGCTTTGGTGCATGAAATTGCTGTGTGGAATGGCACAGAATGGGTAGAACCCGATGGCACTCCAGTGACAGAGCATCTTTATACCGGATTTAGCCTGCCTACCGGGAGTGCTTTAGGCGACCGCTATGTCTTAGTCCAATTACCCTTTGGTAGCTTTGTTGAAAATCAACCAGTGGCTGAACTTAGTTTCAACGGTACAGCACGAGGGCAAAATTACGACGGTGATGGTGCGGATCCCAAGACCGACTGGTGGGATGGTTCCAGTGGATTATTCCCCTTAATGGTACCCGACAATACAACCCAACCAAACGGTGCCATTCCCTATGAAAATATTCCCGTGTGGGTACGCGGTGGTTTTCGCTTTGGTACGATTACTCCAATAGATGATGCAAAAACAGATACACCTATTGTAGGTGCAGCTAATACCGGCAACATTACACCCCAACTGATCAAAGTCACAAAAACGGTCGATCCAGTAGCTGAAGGAGTCACTGGTCCCAATTTTGGAGGCACCTTTAACATTGATATAGACATTGCTACCGGGGTCACGGTTAATGGCATTAACATTATAGATGATCTACCAAACGACATTGTCTATCAAGATAATCTCACTTTGACCGGTGCAACGCTATCCGGCAGTGTTAACGTACCTGACAGCGTTCTTGCCCCGCTTAACTTAACAGCCAGCAAATTAAGCGATGTCATTGATCCAGCAGTCGAAGTCACCGGTGGCAGTGGCAACGATATTTCATTATCTTTTAAATATTACACCCCTGAATACGATGCGGATGATTATGATACAGATGGAACAGTTGAAGACTTAGATCTCGATCCCATTACCGTCGCCGGCAACCAAGCAGGTGCTGGTCACGATTTTATCCTGGACCCAACAACGGGTGATGATGCAACCTCAACCAACCCCAATCCAAGTGGTGTCGTCACTGCGACTGTTAATATTGCAACAGATACGAATAATGATAGTACGCCCGATTTACCAGGCTATACTGGTGATATAATTGATTTAGGCAATCCAACACCAATCAGTGCTAGCATACCCCAAAAATCTATTGCCATTCAGAAAGACGTAGCCGCAATTAGTGGCAATAACGGTCCGAATTCGCTACTGGAATACACCTTAACGTTTGAAGTGTCAGACTACTTTGCCTTTGATGATGTCGTTATTACAGATACTTTCTCCGATGGTCAGCGGCTTGATCAAACTTTTACCCCAACTATTGAAATACAAAGTGGTCATCCTGATCTGGCAACTGCGGTAAGTGCGGGTAATCACTCATTTGACGGTTTTACAACCGGAGCGACTGGCATTGTGGATGCAGATGTTACTGCAGGCTGGTTCAGTACTGGTCCTGGTAATTCCCTAACTGCCACTAATTTTACGGCGACCTTAAATGCTGCACCAGATAATGCAGAACGACCTGCTGCCGGGACAGCATCCTACGATGGTTCCACCGAGTTAGTTTTCAATGTTTCCGATGAGCTAGATTTATTCGACGCTGCCAATAACGGCATATTCAAAGGCGCAGGTGCTAATGTAGATTATCGCAGTGCTGCTATCCCAAGTGTCGGTACCACTGTGACGATAAAATACCGCACAGTCGTGCAGGAAGAATTCAGCGATTTCCATATTTCTGGAGGTAGTGGTGATCCCAGTATCGATACCCTAGATAATTTGGACAACAGTGCGACTATTGAAGGCACCTTGGTGGATCCACATAATGGCTATACTTCATTGGGAACAACAGAAGATGACGATGCCAGGGCTGACGTGGAAATTCCTGGTCCAGAAATGTTCAAAGAAATTTACGCCATTAATGGGGAAACAACTTATGCTGACCCCCCCAGATTAGGTGCTGGTGACTTTGTAACTTATCGCGTTACCACCATTTTCCCGACAGCGGATACCGAAGGGTTTACGATCATAGACTATCTGCCCTTGCCTGTATTCGACATGAGTACTAAGCCAATTGCCGGTTCCATTTTAGATCATGGTACTGGTACAGGCACTGGTGGCTTACCTGCGGGAGGCGAGATCACTTATGGTCCGGCTCATACCCTATATGGTGATGAACGGGTTGGTGGTTCCGCAGAAGCAGATGCCCCTGGTCCCTGGACTGGCTATGGCGCAAGCCCTGTTTATACGGTTGACTCCATTAATCCCACAGTCAGTGTCAATGTTGACAACAATCAGCTCCTAGTTGATTTTGGTCAATTTGACACAGAACCCAGTATACCTGCAGTAATTGATTTGCTATTTACCGTAGAAGCCACTGATATACCCTTTGCCCACGACGGATTTTTCTTAACTAATCAGGCTGAGAGTACCTACGGCAATACTAAAAATTCAGGCGAAAATGTCACCGAAATTGTCCAGATATTAATGATTAAACCAGACCTTGTCGTGACTAAGGGCGGTGTAGTCACTAGCAACCCAGCCGAGACCTTTACACCAGCGGTCGATGGTGTTGACGATATTGCCTATTTAGGGACAGGTACTACTACCGGCTTTACTGGCTTGATCAGCAGTGGAATGTTAGGGACAGATGATCAAGGTGGAGCAGATACCGATATAGAAAACGTAGATGCTGGCGATATTGTGCGTTTTTCTATCGCTATCGAAAACCAAGGTGGAAAAGGTGCCTATGATCTGCAAATCCGCGATACCATACCAAGCGGTTTTGAGATTCCCACGGCTGGGCTGAATCTAGCCATAGCATTAGGTAATGATCATAACACAGCAGTGACCTGGGTAGATGATCAAGGGGGAACAGATGCGTCCCGTTTATTTGAAGCTACCGGCTATATTGAAATAGTCGATGACGGTGATGGCGTTATAGCTGCTGGTTATACCGATGGCAAGCCTTCTACCATAATCAACGACGGCAGCAATATCATTATCGTCACCTACGATCTACGCATTGCAGACACAGCCGCGCCTGCCGAACCGATTTCCAACAATGTGGAACTGATTAACTACTCACACAAAGAAGGAGGCGATGATCACACTGACAATTTTCCCAGCGATAATTTTAGCGATGATGCCACTGTTACCATCGCACCTCCTTCTATTGCCAAAGCCCTGACCAATTCCAGCGAATCTTCTACCACAGGTTCAAACTTTACCATTGGTGAGGTAGCCACTTATCAATTAACAGTGACTGTGCCTGAAGGCACCATGCCAAATATGAGTATCACTGACGATATTCCTGAGGGCATGGCTTATGTTTCTGGTTCTGCCTCTTTTATCCAGAATGCTTTTACGGGAACGATTAATGGTAGCACAGATTCAAGTGTCACTATCGCTAACGATTGGACGGTGACTAATAGCGGAGGTGATGGTGACAATATTACTTTTGTTGCTAAGGGCGACGTTGTTCCAACCGCGACAACAGCTTCAAGCGACACCAGTTTTATTTTGGAATATCAGGCGGTCGTGCTAGATATTGACAGTAATGATAAAGGGGATACCCTGACCAATACGGCTACGCTGAGTTATCCAGATCCCGATACCGATAGTATTTCTGAATCAACCAGTGGTGTCGATATTAACATTGTCGAGCCTAATTTGTCGATTTCCAAGGATATTGACATTGCCAAGGGTGATGCAGGTGACCCGTTAACCATTACCTTGACTGTGGAAAATACAGGTACATCGGATGCGTTCGATGTCGTGATTACAGACTTGCTTGATTCTAGTAAATATACAAATGTCGCCGTTACCACTCCGCAAAACGGCTTTACTGCCGATTTCGGAACAACGACAGCAAATACAGTTACCTTCAGTGGCGGTACGATAACAGCTGATAGCTCAAAGACTTTCACCTTTACTGCTAATTTGGCAACTGGCGTAGAAGTTGGCGAAACTTTAACAAACACTGCGAATATCACGGAATCTTCGACATTGCCTGGTATTGATACCAACGAGCGTGATCAGGATACTGAGAGTAACTCTGATAATAAGTATACTGGTAATGATGACGACACTGTTACCATTGATTCGCCAATAACAGTCGACAAAGTCTTGAATGGTACTGGACAAAATACAACTGATAACAAGAAGACTCAGGCAGTCATTGGCGAAACGGTACAATATACCACAACCATCACCGTGCCAGAAGGCACTATGCAGGGCGCAACTATAGTCGATACGCTGGATGGAGGTTTAGCCTTTGTTCGAGTCGATAGCATTACGGCTTCGGCGGGTTTAAGTACCAGTATAAGCGGTGGTTTTGATGGTGGAGCTGGTAGCGTATTAGAGACTGCAACATTTAGCGATGCCGCTCAAGATAAAAATGATGGGCGAATATTAACCCTGGATTTTGGTACCTTGACCAACACTGATACCGATAATGCGACTACCGAAACCATTGAGGTCACCTATACCGCCGTCGTTATCAATCATAGTACTGCTGCGGCAGGTAACCAGCGGAATAATGAAGCAGCATTTAATTGGGATAGCAATCCAAATACCGATCCCATTATTGACACGGCTGATAATGTGCGCATCCGAGAGTCCCTCGTTGAAGTCACTGTGGATGTCAGTGATCCCACACCGGATTCAGGAGATACGATTACTTATACCCTTACTATTGATCACACAGGAACAGGGCATAATGTCGCAGAAGCTTACGAAGTAAACCTAACAGACATGATTCCTACTGGTTTGACTTATGTTGATGGGACTCTGACACATGATGGCGGTTTAACACCGACTTCATTGAGTGAATCTGGAGGAAAGATTTCTGCGAACTGGGATACCTTTGCAAATGGGGATACACCAAGTGTCTTAACATTCGATGTGACAGTCAATTCTGGCGCGACTTCAGGCGGTACTATTACCAACGAAGCAGATATTGAATGGACGAGTTTGCCTGGTGATGTCATGACTACTCCGGTTTCTACCCATAATAGTCTCAGTGTGGAAAGAACTGGCGATGATAGTGAAACTGGCGGCTCACAAAATGATTACAATGGCACTAATGATGTTGTTATCACTGTGCCAGTACCACAACCCGGCAAAACAATCATCGACACTTCCGAAGATCACACATCAAATGACACTTCTGATTCAGGTTCTGTCAATTTAGCTGTCGGAGAAATTGCCCGTTACCAAGTAATCGTTGAGCTGCCAGAAGCATCGATGCCCGATTTAAAATTGATTGATACGCTAGGAACAGGATTAACCTTCTTGAATGATGGTAATGTGACGGTCAGTTTTAACAGTGATACTACACCTACCTTTTCCAACACAGATATCACTGGCGCATATCCAGGTAATCCTGACGCATTTACGTTGCCATCCAACCTGATTGATTATACAGATAACGTAATCACATTTGACTTTGATGATGTCACCAATAATGACACAGATGGTAGTGGCAGTGTAGAACAACTCATTATCGAATACAATGTCATCGCCGCGAATACAACAGACGTTGATAGAGGCAACACGCTAATCAATTCAGCACAACTCTCTCAAGGTGGTTCTGATTTAGGTTCAGCTGTCACAGTCGATGCTAATGTTGTTGAACCCAACATCAGTTTAGCCATAGATAATGGTAATGTGACCACAGCAGATGCAGGTGATACGGTGACTTACACCATTACTGTCACTAGCGATAATGATACAAATGCGGCGACTGCCTTTGATTTGCAGATTAAAAACGCTATCCCTGATGAATTGGAAATTCAATCTGTTAGTTACAGCAACTTACCCGCTTATTTGACGGATGGAACAGACATTACAGCATCAGGTTTAGCCTATTCTGGTCAAAATGTCACGATAGATGTCGATGAATTACACGAAAACGATACTTTTGACATCGTTGTGACGACTAAAGTCCGCGACACGGGTGTAGATATTATCCAAGCCAGTGAAACCGTCACTAATACTGCTGATCTCACTTATACTAGCTTGCCTGGTACAGGAACGACTATCACCAATTCGGTGGGTACTAATTCTAATACAGGCACCGCTGGTGATGCTGACGGAGAACGCACCGGTTCAGGTACCGCACCCAACGATTACACAGGTACCGATAACAACGATTTGACGACTCCCGATCCCATTATCACTAAGGTACTGAGCGTTCCCGCTACGACTAACTATACTATCGGTGAGACTTTTGAATATACAGTCACCCTCACAGTCCCAGAAGGACGCACTGGTGATACGTTAGCACAAGTGACGGATGTCTTAGATGCAGGGCTTACTTATGTACCGGGTACTCTTGTTGTCACACCTGGCGCTAATATCACTGTTGGTGAAGGAGGCACACTGGATGATACTAATACTGGGGTTGGAAACTTCTTCAACCGTGATAATTCAGGGGGAGATACTAGCTCTGAAAGCCTCACTTTTGACTTCGATTATATTGATTATCAAAATAGCAATGCTGTTGATGGTTTGAATACTGGCACCGTTACTATCAAGTACCAGGTGCGGGTAGATAATATTGTTGAAAATCAGAATGCAGCCACTCCCAATAACACAGCTACTCTTATTTATACCGATCCAGCAGGTGGTGCTGATCTCACTGTCAATGATATTCCTGGTAATGCAGATACGCAAATCACAATCATTGAGCCTGATTTAGAAGTAGAAAAAACCGTACTGACTGACACAAGCGGTGTAGAAGCAGGCGATCTAGTACAATACCAGATTGTGGTGCGCCATACGGCAGCTAGCACGGCGGATGCCTTTGATATTGATTTAAACGATCCTCTACCTGTTAAACTGAATGCCCTTAGTCTGATCAGTGCGACGCATTCTGGGGCAGGCGATGTGATTGGCAATTTCACTATAACTGGCAATATCCTAAATAATACCATCGGGGATATTGATTTAGCCCAGGGCGAAACCTTGACTTTGGTCGTACAGGGCACGGTAGTCGATACCATCCAACCTGCTGAAATCATCGGAAATACGGCTACTGCGACTTGGAGTAGCTTAGATGATAGTGTTAAAGCTGGGGGTGCTGAAGAAAGAGATGGTGATAACTCAGTGGTGGATGCTGATGACTACACGGCTGATAGTAGTATCAATGTGACCATCGTTGACGGTTTTGTGCTGACTAAAACTATTGATAGCATCACGCCAAATGTTTCTGCTGATTTAGCAAAAGTATCACCGGGTGATGTGATTACTTACCAGTTGGAAGTTGAAGTGGTTGAAGGGACTACTCATACGTTGGTCATAGATGATCATCTCCCAGCGGGTACCACCTATATTACTGATACAGCTGTGGTAGCAAGCAATCCTGCTAGCATGACTTTCGATGCGCTAACCTTTACGGATAATAGCGGCACCTTAGAAATTCGCGCAAACAGTGTAACCAATCCAGGAAACGATACTGATCCCTCTAAAACAGAAACGGATAGCTTTTCATCACCTACGATGTACAGGTTACAGATGCTAGTGTGCCAGGCGATGTAGATCGAGGTGATACGCTGATAAACGATGCGGATGGTAGTGTGGTTTTAGCCGATTCTTCAACACTAACGGATAATGATAACCAAATAACTGTCACCGTCGTGGAACCAGAATTAATCATTACCAAAACGGCTGATGTCAGTACAGGTGATGCCAGTGATGTGGTGACTTATACCGTTACAGTGGCGCATACTGGTAATTCTGATTCGCCCGCCTACGATTTAGAAATCAATGATCTTTTAGATAACGTCACTGGTTTGACTTTGGTTGATGGCAGTGTGACGATTGATGATGGCACTTCGATTGGTACACCTGCCATAGATATTGGTAATGGTGGGAGTGATACAAAAGTTCAAGTGACTACAGATGTGTTAGAAGTGGGTGAAACCTTAACCATCACTTACCAGGTAAAACTAGATGATACAGTAATAGTCGATGAAGATTTGACCAGCACGGTCACGGTAGATTATGACAACCAACTCGGTAGTGTGACAGAACAACGCGCCTATGCTCCAGAAAGTGCTGAGCATACGGTTACTGTAGGTGGCGTTGTTGTGAGTAAGTCGGTGGTAGAAACCATGAACGATCCGACTCCAGGCGATAATTCACCTGACAATGATCATGTCACTATTGGCGAAAAAGTCACCTATCGTTTCACAGTCACTTTACCGGAAGGTGTGACACCTAATTTGGTCATTGATGATAGCATACCTGACGGTATGGCTTATGTGCCTGGCTCAGTACAGGTTTTCCAAGAACGCACCGATACATCTGATCATCCAGCACCCAATTCTAACCATAGTGGTACTGGCGAAACCGCTATTGCTTTGGAAGGAGGTGCTACCGTTTCTGCGCCGACTGTCACACGGGTGTCAGATAATGCTGCCACTCCTTTCGGCGATGGTGAAGATGTACGCTTTGTCTTTGATTCGATTGAAGTTGAAAGTGATGATGATGTCAATACGAATACCTTCTACTTTACTTATGAAGCGGTTGTATTAGATAAAGCGGCTAACACCGGCTTGGGTACGCAAACGACATTAACAGCACCTGCGGTTTACGAAGCTAACGCTACTGATACTAGCAATCCAACCAATACTGCTGCCGTTGAAATTGATTATACGGATGGTGAAATTGTGACGGTGGTTGAGCCTGATTTGGCTATTATCAAAACCGTGAATGTAGATAATGGTGGAGCAGTTGATGATCACAGTGCGACTGGCAAAGCAGATAATACGGCAGTTTATGAAATTACTATCAAACATGATGACGCGACAGTCACTGGTGATGATAGTACCTCCACTGCCTACGATGTCACTTTTACAGATCCGTTGTCGGAGAAATTAGTTCAAGCCGACGGCACGCCTTTGGAAATTTCTGATGTGACGGTGATTCATTCCAATGGTGATAATATTACCAACAAGTTTGAAATAGCCGCCGATGGACAATTACAAACCAAAGCAGGTGAATCATTTGATTTAGCACTCACCGAAAATGTGGTTATCACTGTCAACGCCGTTCTGCGTGATACTGTGGTACCTAGTGAGGTCATCAATAGTGATGCCACAGCAACATTTAATAGTTTGCCTGGTGATAAGACTGACAATGATCAAGAACGTAGTAGTAGCGTCGATGATGATGAACCGGTGACTGTTCCTGATTATGTGCCGATAGTCCATAAGAGCTTGGTTTCTACGTCTGAAACTGATACCAGTAATGCAGATGTCGCTGTGGGTGAAATTGCTCGCTATCGTTTAGTTGTCAGTGTTGATGAAACTATCTTAAATAATCTCCAAGTGGAAGATCATATTGCGCCTGGATTGCAATTCCTTAATGATGATACAGCTAGATTTGGATTTATCAGTACCGGTGGCGATAAAATAGCTTCTAGTGCCATTACTGATATTGCCGCAGTGAGCGGTGGGGCAATTGATGGCGATAAAACCAGTTTGGCTGGTTTAACTTCTGCTAATCTGACTGGCATCTTTGGTGATAGCAACATTTCTAAGACTATCACAGGTGCGGGTACTGGTGATATTTATGCTGATGGCGAGGATGTTTATTTCCGTTTTGGTAATTTGGTGAATAGCGATGATGATGCGAATGTTGAATATGTCGTTATTGAGTATAATGCCCTTGTTCTTAATGTTGCTGGCAATCAAGCGGGTACGACGATAGATAATGATTTTGCAGTGCTGCGTGATAGTGATGGTAATGGGAGTGCGGGTTATAATAATGTCAATATAGATACTGATGGGAATGGTGACGGTGATAGTTTGGTTAATGCTAATGATCCCTCTAATGATGGTAGCGGGACTTCGGCTGATTCTAATGTGGTCCAAATCACTGTGGTAGAGCCAAGTTTGGCTAATCCAGTCAAAGCCCTGGTCAGTGTGCCTTCTGGCGGTACAACGGTGGATGCGGGTGATACTATTACTTATAGTCTTTCTGTCACGAATAGCGGCGATGCTTCAGCTTACGAAGTTATTGTGAATGATGTGCTGGATGATGATTTGACTTTTGGTGCCATCGGAGCAATCACCGTAAACGCAGGTTCTGTACCCACTGTAACTGAAAGTCATACTGATAATGACTTCAATTTTGAGATGAGTGAAATCGAAGTGGGTCAAACGGTCACTTTTGAGTTTACTGCAATTGTGAATAGTGGGGCAAGCGGTGTTAGCATTGCTGAGTTGATTAGTAATACTTCTAGTTTGACGGAATATACAAGTTTGCCAGGTGATGGAACACTTGCCACTGATTTCACCGATCCGAATAATCCCACCGGTTCAAGTACGCCTGGTGCTGAGGGCAGCGAAACAGGTGAACGTGATGGTGATAGTGATGTTGTGGGCGGTACCAATGATTATGAGGGCGGTGATGGCAATACGATAGATTTGACGGTTAATGGTCCATTAATTGATAAAGTTAATCCGGCAAAGACGGGATATGCTGTTGGTGAAGTGGTGACTTATACCATTAATGTGAGTCTGCCAGAGGGGGTGACTGAAGATTTAGTTATCACTGATGCGATTCCAAGTGGTTTGGGATATATTGGTCACACGCTTGTTAATTCTAATAGCATGACTAGTGCTAATATCAGTGCTAATCAAATCACCTCCGTGACTTCTTCTGGGACTTTAGGGACAGATGGTGCTAATGTTATTTTTGACTTGAGTAATGTCACAACCCCAGGCGATACAACAACTCAGAGACTTGACTTAACAATACAAGTTCAAGCCCTCGTTTTGAATGTGGCTGAAAATCAGAATGGTGATACTTTTGATGAGGCTGCTTCTCTGACTTATACCGATCCAGATGGTTCAACGAATAATGGTAATTCGGAAACGATAACGGTTAGTGATAGTGATCCATCTAATGATCCTGCATTAAATGTCATTGAGCCGGTGCTAACGATCACCCATAAAGTGACCGATCCGGATGAAACGACTCAAGATAGCGTGACTTCAGATGGTGGCGATGCGATTACTTATACGATTACTATCCAACATGATGGTACGAATAGTAGTGCTGATGCGTTTGATTTGGCTTTGACGGATGCTATTCCTAGTGAGATTAAGAATCCCGTTCTTGCGACTGCCCTGATAAATGGGACAACTGATGTGAGTGGTAGCCTTGATTTAACAGGGCAAAATTTAACGACCACAGCAGATGCGATTGATTTGGCTCAAACTCAAACGCTAGTTATTACTATTACGGGTAGCGTTGATCCGGATGAGGTGATGTTAGATAAAACCATTACTAATGATGCGGAATTGACTTGGACTAGCGTTGATGGGAGTTCAGTTGGTTCGAGTTATCTAAATGATGGGAGTGATACTGAGCGGGATGGGAGTGATGGTGAAAACGGTGCTTTGAATGATTATGCGGGTAGTGAGGATGCTGAGATTGTTATCAACCCTTATACACCGATAGTCAACAAGCAAATTGTAGCAACTTCTGAATCTACCACAACAGAAACCTTACCTAATGCCGCTGATGCTGCAATTGGTGAAGTGGTACGTTATCGTTTGGTAACCAGTTTACCTGAAGGGACTGTGGAAAATTTGCAAATTCAAGAGCATGTTCCAGATGGTATGCGTTTCCTTGGTAATGCCAATATCGCTGTTGTGGTTGGTAGTTCTGTTGACTCTGTTGCGATTACAGGCACGACTGATGCGGATAGTATTACCCTACCGGTGATTGCTGACTTAGGTTCTGTCACTTCGACAGCGATAACGGGAACGTTCAATGATAACAATATTGATATTGTCAGCACGGGTAATGGTGATAACGATAATTTTGCTGATGGCACAGATGTGTTTTTCCGTTTGGGCAATCTTGTCAATAATGATAATGATGCTGATGTGGAATATGTCGTTATTGAATATGATGTATTAGTCCTTGATGTATCTGCGAATATTTCAAACGTTCCCCTCGTTAATGATTACACCGTTTTGTATGATTCCGATGGAAATGGTACGCCTGGCTACACTGATGTCAATCAAGATACTGATGGTGATGGTGACGGGGACAATGTAATAACGGCGACCGACACTGATAACGATGCGACTTCTGGGACAGATACGCCTGCAAATTCTAATACCAATACAGTGACAGTTGTCACGCCCGAGCTGAACATTAGCAAAACGGCTGAATTGCTCCAAACAACTATTACTGAGTCCACTTTAAAATACACACTCACGCTGGATCATACTGCTGCTTCGACAGCGGATGCCTTTGATTTAGTGATCGATGATGTGATAACGGATGCTGATTTACATCTCACTGTTGGCACAGTACAAGTTTCGCTGGATGGTGGTACTAATTTCCTGACATTACCAACTGCTGGTGTGACGGTTAATGAAGGTAATACGGCGGGCGATACTACCTTACAGGTGAAGATTGATAGCTATGCCCTGTCTGCTACCGATGATATTGTTATCACTTATGAAGCGACTTATGATGGTGCAAGCTCTCACGTCGCGAATATTGCTGATTTGGATTATGACACTTTGGCGGCTGATAGTGATCCCAATGAACGTTTGTTGGAAGATCAAGATGATGTGAATATGCCAATAGGTGCGACTATTGGGGATTTTGTGTGGATGGATGCTAATGGTGATGGTAATCAAGATGAAGGAGCCGGTAGCGGTATTGCTAATGTGACCATTGCTTTGTATGAAGATACAGATAGCAGTGGTGATTATACCGATGGCACAGATACCTTAGTCAATACACAAACCACTGATAGTGAAGGTGCTTACGATTTCACTGGCTTAAATGCAGGTACTTACATAGTTCGCGTGACAGATACCCATAATGTTCTGAATAGTTTCACGCCCACATCGCCAGCAATGGATACTCAAGTTGTCACAGTGGCTGCTGGGGATGATCATGATGTAGCTGATTTTGGCTACCAGGATCCACAAGATGCCAGTATTGGTGATCTGGTTTGGCATGATCTGGATGGTGATGGTGTTTATGACAGTGGTGACGGTGAAACGGGTATTGATGGTGTCACTATTAATTTGTATCGTGATGAAAATGGAAATGGTGTCATTGATCCCACTGAAACGACGGTGTTTAAAACAACCGATACCGTTAATGGCGATTATATATTTACTGATTTAGCTGTAGGCAGCTATATCGTTGAAGTAGATGAAAATGATCTGCCAACAAATTCTAATCTAACCAGTTTGGACGCTGAACCTCATCCCGTGACATTGACTGTTAGCCAAGTTTATGAAGACGCTGATTTTGGTTATCAGCAGGGTAATGGCAGTATTGGGAACTTTATTTGGTTGGATACTGATGGGGAAGGCGATCAAGATGAGGCGGGTGTTGAAGATGTCACGGTTGATTTATATCGTGATACAAATGGCAATGGTACGATTGATGGTGCTGAAAGTGCCATTGCAACTGAAACGACTGATAGCAGTGGGGCTTATGAGTTCACGGGCTTAATCGCTGGCGATTATATTGTTAAGGTAACCGATACGGGTAATGTCCTTGATGGCTATAATGTCACTGGTGATCCTGATGCCACTAAAGATGGGGAAACCGCAGTCAATCTTGCTACCGACGATACAACTGTTGACACGGCTGATTTTGGTTATCAAGCACCTGCGGGTAGTATTGGTGAACGCGTTTTTGTTGATTTAGATCAAGATGGTATTTTTGATGCGGGTGAAACCGGCTTACAAAATGTCACAGTTGACTTGTATCAAGACCTCAATGCTAATGGCACAATCGACACAAGTGAAACTGTATTCAAAACGGATACGACAGATGCTGATGGTTTATATAATTTTGCTGCCCTGCCTGCCGGTAATTACATTGTCAAAATCACTGATGACAATGCGCTCCTTGATGCTTATACCCCAGTAAGTGGTACTGAGCGACACGTTTATGCCCTATCGGATGGTGAAGATTATAATGAGGCTAACTTCGGTTATCTCCGCGAAGGCAGTATTGGTGATAAGGTGTGGAATGACCAGGATGGTGATGGAAATTATGAGCCAGATGGTGATGATAGTACAGCTGGCACTATTGATGACGAAAAGGGTATCGCGGGTGTCACCTTAAATCTTTATCGTGATACTAATGCCAATGGTACTTTGGAAACAGGCACCGATGAAAAAGTCACTTCCACAACAACTGATGAAAATGGTGATTATCATTTCTATCACCTTGACGCGGATAATTATTTTGTGGATGTTGTGGATACTTCCCCTGCATTGGCGGATCTGATTTTGACAACGACTAATGATCCGACTGCCATGATTACTTTGAATTCAGGCGATGATCATGATGCGGCTGATTTTGGCTACCAGGATCCGGCTAATGCACGCATTGGTGATCTGGTTTGGCATGATCTGGATGGTGATGGGAATTATGAGCCATTGGGTGAAGATGGCGTAGCCGGAGGTGGTGATGATGAAACTGGTCTTGCTAATGTCACCGTTAAATTATATAAAGATGACGGTGATGGTAGTTTCGATGCTGGCACTGATCTTCTTGTGACACCCGATATGGTAACAGCGGCAGATGGCTCTTATGAATTTACAGGACTGAGCGCGGGTACTTATTTTGTGGTACCTACTGATCCAGAACTTGATGGTTTTGCCCTCACCGGTGGTACAACACCCCATGAAGTGACTTTAGGTGTGGGTCAGAATTACAGTGCGGCTGATTTTGGTTATCGGCAAAGCGATGGGCGGATTGGCGATATTATTTGGCATGATGAAGATGGAGATGGTTCACTGGACGGTGGTGAAACTGGTATTAACGGCGTGACGCTGAATCTCTATCAAGATGAAAATGGGGATGGTGTCCTGGATGACGGTGATACTTTATTGGATAACACGACCACTGCCGCAAATGGTTCGTATGAATTTACCGGCTTATTGGCGGGTCATTATTTGGTAGAAGTGAGTGATACATCGGGTGTGCTTGAACCTTATATTTTCACGTCTGGAACTAGCATTGGTGCTTCTCCATTGGCTGTAGAATTACCGACAAGCAGTACAGATTATCAAAATGCCGATTTTGGCTATCAGCGTGAAGCCAGTATTGGTGACACGGTTTGGAATGATTTGGATAACGATGGTGTACAAGATGAGGATGGTGCAGATAATGATCCAGCAACGCTGAATGATAATGAACGCGGCATTTCCAATGTCACTTTGAATCTGTATCAAGACACTAATTCTGATAATATTCTAGGTTCTGAGGATGCCTACATCACCACCACGACAACTGATGCAAATGGAAACTATGACTTCCAGCATCTGACACCGGGTGATTATCTGGTGAAAGTGACTGATGACCAGGGTATGTTGGTGAATTTCACAGGTACGACTAATACGACTAATGTGCCTGGAAAAGTTTGGTTTATGACCGTTGCTGCGGGAGATGATCATGATGCTGCTGATTTTGGTTTTAATGCGCCAAGCGATGCGAGTATCGGTGATACGGTGTGGTATGACCTGAATGGCAATGGTGTGCAAGATACTGGAGAATCGGGTATTGCCAATGTTGATGTCAATTTGTATTTGGATGCAGATGGCGATGGGGTTGCTGATACCGGTGAACTGATAGCAACGGATACGACAGATGGCAATGGCGAATATCTATTTTCCAATTTGCATCAAGAAAATTATCTCGTGCTTGTGGATACCAGTGATGTTGATTTTCCAGCTAATCATGTCCTCACAGATGGAACGATTTCCCATGCGGTTGATTTACGCGCAAGTGTCAATTACCCAGATGCTGATTTTGGTTATCAAGCACCTGCGGGTAGTATTGGTGATTATGTCTGGTTTGATAGTAATGGTAATGGCGTTCAAGATGGTGGTGAATCTGGTATATCCGATGCGACAGTGACGGTTGTTTGGGCTGGTGTTGATAATAATTTGAGTACCACCGGTGATAATGAAACCTTTACCACAACAACCAATGCTAGTGGTTATTATCAAGTATCTAATTTACCAGCCGGGACTTATCAAGTAACGGTGAGCGGTACGCCTTCTCAATATATTCCTTCATCGGGTTCTGAATCGGTGGGTTCTTCTTCTGAAACCCTGAGTTTAACGGCTGGGGAAAATAAGGAAGATGTCGATTTTGGTTATAAGCAAAAACCGGCTCTGCCTGATAATCACCCTCAAGCCGAAGATGACAGTGCGAGTACCGATGAAAATGTGCCTGTCACCACTGTTGATGTGCTGCTGAATGATGATAAAGGGGATACGCCTACCACGATGATTGATTTTGATGAGACAAGTATTAATGGTGGTCAGGTCGTTTACAATGATGATGGTACGTTTACTTATACGCCTAAGCCTGGTTTCAGTGGAACAGATGCGTTTGATTATACGATCACAGATAAAGATGGTGATCAGAGTACGGCGACTGTGACTATTACGATTAATGCCCTGCCAGAGGCAGTGGATGATAGTGCCAATACGAATATCAATACCCCGGTGACAATTGAAGATATCCTTACGAATGATGATCAAGGCGATGCGCCTGCGACTATCACTAATTTTGATAATACTAGTACGCAAGGTGGTAACGTAGTGGAGCAGGGCGATGGTACCTTTATTTATACACCAGCGATTGATTTCACGGGAACAGATACCTTTGATTATACGATTACTGATAATAATGGGGATACTAGCACCGCGACGGTGAGTGTGGTAGTTAATGCGCCGACTAACCCACTGCCAATAGCTGTGGATGATAGCACGACTACCCCGGTGAATACCCCAGTGGTGGTTGATGCCCTAAATAATGACACCGCAGGGGATGCACCTGCTACCATCACGAGTACAACATCTGCACCTCATGGGACGGTGGTGATTAAACCTGATGGTACCCTGATTTATACTCCCGATTCTGACTTTGTCGGGACAGATACCTTTGATTATACGATTACTGATAATAATGCTGATACTAGCACCGCGACGGTAACAGTCTCTATTACACCTGTTGTTGGTAATTTGCTACCAGTCGCCGTTGATGACAGTGTGACGACTCTTAAAAATGTGCAAATCACGACTGCCGTTTTAAATAATGACAACCTAGGGGATGCCCCAGCAACGGTCACGGACATAACTCAAGGTAGTCATGGTCAGGTGCAAATTAATCCAGATGGTACCGTTACCTATACTCCTGAAGCAGGGTTTATTGGCAATGATAGCTACACTTACATTATTCAGGATAATAATGGTGATACTAGCACTGCGACAGTTAATGTTTCCATCAATGACGTATTTACTCCACCGCCTCCGGTCAATCATTTGCCTGAGGCTGTGGATGATAACACTAGCACAGATGAGAATGTGCCGGTCACAACCAGCGTCTTGAAAAATGATGCACCTGGTGATGGACCTGCCAGCGTCACCAGTGTGACACAAGCTGCTAATGGTACGGTGAAAATTAACCCAGATGGTACGGTGACTTATACCCCTGATCCAGACTTTAATGGTGATGATAGCTATACTTACACCATTAAGGATAATGATGGTGATACTAGCACTGCCACAGTGAATATTGTGGTCAATCCTAATCCTGGTACTATCACGGGTCAAGTGCGCTTGGATAGTGATGCCGATGGTGATTTGAGTGATAACGATAGTGGTATCACAGGTGTGGCTATTGCTCTTTATAGTGATGCTGATGGGGATGGCAAGCCTGACAGTAATACGCCTGTGGCAATCACCACGACAGATGCCAATGGAAATTACCTATTTGATGAAGTTGAGCCAGGTAATTATGTCATAGTGGAAACTAATCCCAACGGTTATGACAGCACTAAAGATACTCAGGGCAGTAATGATGACCACATTGCGGTGTCATTGAGAAGTGGTAAAACAAGTACAGGTAATGATTTCCTAGATACGACTCCCACAGGTACGGTTTCTGGTCAAGTGCGCTTGGATAGTGATGCCGATGGCGATTTGGGTGATAACGATAGTGGTATCACAGGTGTGGCTATTGCTCTTTATAGTGATGCTGATGGTGATGCTACGCCTGATAGTAATACGCCAGTTGCGATAACCACGACAGATGCCAATGGAAATTACCTATTTGATGAAGTTGAGCCAGGTAATTATGTCATAGTGGAAACTAATCCCAACGGTTATGACAGCACTAAAGATACTCAGGGC
>Ga0190360_1000390_pt1 | contig 25040 bp, 35 predicted proteins | sample 48721834_MG_FD_161271 | JGI IMG/M metagenome (GOLD analysis project Ga0190360, IMG submission 161271) | Hydrothermal vent microbial mat bacterial communities from Southern Trench, Guaymas Basin, Mexico - 4872-18-3-4_MG | ecosystem: Environmental > Aquatic > Marine > Hydrothermal vents >... | reverse complement strand
TATAAAATTGTATTCGCATGGATAAAAATTAAATATCTCCGTTCTGCCCGGCTCCTTCGCCGACAGGGATAAGGCCGCGCTTCTGCATGTACCTGCAGATAGAACAGAATTCCAGGCCTGTCTGCCTTGGAGAAACCTCGCCGTTCATTATCCTCTTCGCGATGGAGTTTATCATCTCAAGAAGTTCCGGGTGTTCCCTGAACGAAGAGAACTTCCTGCCGCGCATGTTCCTTTTGTAATGGGAAATCGCCGGCTGGCTGGTGTCCAGAAGATCGGCTGCCTTGCTCTGCGTGATGCCGTGGTCTTCCACCATCTTCTTTGCAATGAGGGCGCGAACGCCCGGGAGTATTTCAGAGCTTACGTATTCGCACAGCGGTTTCATAACCGGAACCTCCAGGTCCCTTTGTTTTTCTTGTGTTTAAACATGGATTGTATAATTGGGAAAAAGGATTTATAAATATAACGGCGTTATTTATTTTTTCAATCAAGTGAACCTGCTCGCAACGAAAACCAAATCGTATATGTCTATTTCTCCGTTATCGACAATATCAATTGTTGAATTCCAGAACTGGTCGGAAGCGGTTAAACCGAAATGAGAGCTCAAGATAGCCAAATCATAAACGTCAATGTAATAATCAATATTTATATCACCACAAATTTGCGGAAATGGTGGTGATTCGCAAAGTATCTCCCTGCCTATTCTGCGATGGAGATTCAATCTGCCAGGATATTCCTTCACGCCCGTCACAGCGTTTTCTTTAATGTTAAGGAAGCAATAGGCATTTGATGATGTTTGGCTCTTTCTCCAAACGGTCTGTATATGTTCACCGATACCGTAATAATTCATTGGTATGGGAACATCCCCATAAGTTCCCCATAAATATGTTCCGATATCCTTTATATACCATCTGCCCTCGCTCGGTCTCCATACCGCGATGTCATCTTTCCCGTCGCCATCGTAATCGGCAGGTACGGGGATGTCGCCTGAGGTGCCCCATGTAAGATTATAGCTACCTGCCTGTGAACCCATTATACTCCATAACCCTGTTTCATTGTTGAAAACTGCAATGTCGTCCTTTCCATCGCCATCGTAATCGGCAGGTATGGGAATATCACCTTCAACACCCCATAAATATGTTCCGATATCCTTTATATACCATCTGCCCTCGCTCGGTCTCCATACCGCGATGTCATCCTTTCCATCGCCGTTATAATCAGCAGGTACGGGGATGTCGCCTGAGGTGCCCCACAGAGAAGTCCCGTTGTCTTTTATGTACCATCTGCCCTCGCTCGGTCTCCATACCGCGATGTCATCTTTCCCGTCGCCATCGTAATCGGCAGGTACGGGGATGTCGCCTGAGGTGCCCCACTGAACTACGTGGAAAGTCCCATTTATGAATATATACCAATTCCCATCTATAGGTCTCCACAAGGCAACATTGTCTTTCCCATCACCAGCGTAATCCCCGAAAACAGGAATATCATCATTCTGCCCGCATTCAATCCGGACCGAGCCTTTGGCATCTGAGTATGTAAACCACAACAGACCTTTTACCAGGGGATACGCCTTGGAAGCCTCAAAATACCAGTTCTGCTGGCAAACTGAAGGCATTGGATGAAACAAATCCAGTAAAGAGGAATTAAATTGAAAACTTTCTCCAACTACAACAATTGATTTATTGAATTGCGAGGCCCACAAAAGCGATGACCACTCCATATCAGGTTTGCCCTCGATACGAAACGTGTTGTTCCACACCCTGCTCATGAACCTGTCCCTTTCTGCGCAGGTGGATGTATCCGTTGGATTGAAATAAGGATCAATACCTATCCAGTCTAAATTATCGGGAGGTTCAGTATTAACCAGATTAAAAACGATCATTGTAGGCTTGCCCGGAAAATATTTTTTTGTTATGCTTACCATTTTAGTCAACATCGTCTTGTTGAAAGGAGGTTCATCATAAACGTATATTGCCAGAATATCATTTATGAAATCTATGTTTTCATCCCTCTTTTTTTCAACCGAAGTATCCCATTCAGATTCCGGATTGTATTCGAAAGCGCCTTGAATCCAGTATATTGCTTTCATACCAAGGTTCTTTACAGTTTCAAGACATTGAGAATTCTTGCAAACACAGACATTTGTATAATAAGAAAGCTTACGAAGGTCAGAAATGTCAGAGGGATCCATATAATACCCATAGTACTCCAGATGCGAGAAATTTGCAGTGCAGGTATTATCTATGTAATTGCACAAGCCATCAGGTTCACAATCAGCATCATTATTACAAACGGTGGCCTGCGCATACATGGAAATCAGTAAGAAAAAAATCACCAAAATAATCAAAACCAAAGCTCTCTTCATAATTTAATTTTATAGTTCTCTATAACTAATATAAAAGCAATTAAGGGACAAAAATGTATTAAAGAAATGCTGCACTTTTATGGTGTTATGAACTGTTTATCTTGGTGGTGCCGCGCCTGATTCAGACCTTCAAGACGTCATACCTCCGTTCCCCCATGCCCATCTTTTCCGCATATTCCGGCTGGACAGAAACATCGATGTTGTGCATTTCCCTGAAAACGTCCTTTCCTGCCTTTTTGTTTATCATGTCTATTGAGGCCTGTTCAATCGAAACAATATCTCCCGAGGCGAGAACTCCTATGTCTTTCATTATGGGTTTTCCTGAATTCGCAAGGCAGTCGCAGTGCGGCGTGATATTCAGAAGGAAATTGAAATAAATCGTTTTCATTTTGCCGGTTATTCCCTTCGCGTATTCAACCATCCTTTCCTGCAGTTCTTTGTGCGTTGTTCCGTCCCATGGGATTTCGACAGCCCCGTAAGGGCAGACCTCTATGCATTTCGCGCAACCTATGCATTTCTTTTCATCCATGACCGCGTATTTTTCGAGAGAAATTGCGCCCACCGGGCAATTCTCGACGCATGTCCCGCATGCCCTGCATTTCGAATGACCGAACACAGGCCTGACCTTTGCATGCATTTCCAGTTTCCCTGCCCTGCTTCCCAGGCCCATGCCTATGTTTTTCAGGGCGCCGCCGTATCCTGCTGCCATGTGACCTTTGCAGTGGGAAACAGCGACCATGAGATCGTAATTCCTGAGCAGCGATCCGACTTTCACTTTCCTGAAGTGCCTGCCTTCGATTGGTATCTCCCATTCGCCTTCTTTATCGCATATCACAACAGGAGCAAAGGTGAAGCCATGGGCCTTCGCAAGCAAAACGTGGGTTTGGGTTCGCAGTCTTTCGCCGCGATAGAGGGTATTGCATTCAACAAGTTCAGGCGTTCCGCCTCCCGACCGGATGATATCGCATATTTTTCTTGCGAAGGCGGGGTCGAGATGCGTTATGTTCCCCTTCTCCCCGAAGTGGACTTTGACGGCGACTTTCTTCCCCTTAACTTCGAAGTTCCCGGAAACACGCTCATAGAGTTTCCCGAGGGATTTGACAATCTCTTCTTTTTTTGTGGCTGGCAAAAAATAAACCCTTGACATATTCTATAGATAGGCGGAATTTTTAAAATATAAATCCCCTTGAATAAAAATTAAATATGATACTGGAAAAAACCACGTTTACAAAGCATCTCGTTTTGATTGCAGGGGCCGTTCTTGTTGTATGGGGAGCCATACAGCTTGCCTTCTCGGGAATCGTGACTCTCGGCTATTTCGGACCGGGAACCAACTATTACAGGATTATGCTGATGGGCCTTGGACTCGAGGGTCTCTCATCTCTTCTGACAGGCATATTTCTCGCGTTTCTCTCGAAGGATATAGGAAGGGCAAGCGAGATAGCAAGGAAATTCGGAATCATAACGAGCGGGATACTGTTTGTTTTTGCTGTATGGGTTCTTGCCACGGGCCCGCTGATCATTCCCATAGTCGGGGCTGATCCCGTGGTGAAGGTGATATGCGGTTTCCTGGTCCTTGTCCCGCTGATCCGTTACAAATACTATTTCAACTGGTAGCTTCATTCTCTTTGCGGTACTCAGTGTAGGAGTAAACAATCAGGTAACCTGCCACCACAAAAACAGGTACCAGGATTATCAGAAGCATGTAACCAGGGAAAAACATTGAGAACAGAACAGCGAGAGCGAGTATTTTGAACAGCTTGCTTCCCCTCTTATGCGTTTTGTTCCATACCCTCTCGCTGCTCAGTGTCCATGGTGTCCGGATTCCCACGAACCAGTTCTGCCTTGCATTCTCCATCAAAACCCCTGCGCAGTAGAATAACACCGCAATGGCAGGCAGAACGGCCTGGCTCATATTGTATTGGATGCCTATGTTCGAGAGGATGATAAGGGTCTGTATGTAAAGGAAAAACACCATCATAATCAAAATAAATCTGTCGTAATGCTTTCTGAATTTCTCTATGTTTTTTCTGAGCGGGTCCACCCTTGGGATGGCAAGGAAGAGCAGGAACAGGCCCATCGAAGTCAGGGGCAACAGAAAAATCCCCCAGAACTTTGGAAGGTAGCCGTTGACCTCGCCTTTCGCATTCCAGTGAGAGGCAACCCTCTCCGGGAATTGCGGGTAGAAATATATGCTCACGGCGAAGGAGAGGAATATTAAAAAAATCATCGCTACTTCGCTGCCCCTCATATTAGAATATTGTCCGCCTGCAATAAAAGATTTGACTCTTCTGACCCTCTCAAAGAATATATTTGTTAATGGCTATTATCACGATTATGAACAGGAGGAGGAGCAGGATAAGTGTGTAATCAAATCCTCCTCCGGTTTCCTGCGTCTCTTCTGCCTTCGGGGGTCCTTCCTCGATCAAAATTTCACTTGCATTGTACGAAAGCTCTGCAAGAAAAATCGCCTGCGTGTAGTTCCCTTTGTTGAAGTTGTCAACGGCCTGGGAAAAAACATTCGAAACTCCCGTGACGTTGAGGCCCATATCCAGCGCCTTCTGCAGGCTTTCCCTCGCCTTCGAGATTTTTTCATCCGCCTCTTTCCGCATGTTCTCTTCTTCCACAACCTCCGGAGGCTTCTCTCCGTGGACGTAAATGCTTATCGGCTCCTTCTTGTCCAGCCCGGCAAGCGGAGAAATAACGTGAATTGTCATGTTATAATAACCGAAGGCGTTTTCAGGCGCCCTGAGGTTCACATTGACCGTTTTCACGATCTCAGGATACAGTATTTTTATGGAATTCCAGCTGGAAAACCAGCCTTCAGGTGTATCAGGCGTTTCGAAACTTATGTTCAGATTTGCGAGTGTCACGTTCCCCGTGTTGTTTACGGTGACAGGAATTGTTGATATCTTGCCCTGCGTAATGTTTATCATATCCACGGGATAGAGAACCGTGACCTCCCTCACAGGAGGGAACTGCGAAGTGACAAAAGACGGAATGAAAATGACAGAAGCGATTATGAGCAAAAGGATTTTTTTCATATTAAGAAATTGGTCTGCGGTATATATAATTTATCCGAACATTTCCCCCAAGGACTTCCCAAAGGCCTCTGATATGAATTCGGCCTGCCCGGACTTCCTCTTGGCTATGTTCACGACACCGCTTATCTCCGCATCCATCCCCTGTGAGAGCGAATCAAAGAAAGCAAAGAGTTCATTTGGGTTGAATTCCCTGGCCTTTCCAACAAGCTGTATGGTAGAACCGCTCATGTCTTTTGAAAGCCCGATATTGAACATGCACATGGCCTTCCCATCGGAATGTATGTAAGAGGCAGACTTCTTTCCGCGTTTTTCCAAAAGTTTTTTCAGGCCCAGGCCGATCGCGAAGCCGGAGTTTTCGACTATCTTGTCTGACGGGTCTTTGGACTCTGTTTCAAAGAAGAAGGGCGAATGTTCGGACAGCCCGTTTACGATTTTGTCCAGAAAAACATGTCCTGTCTTAACATATCCCTTTTTTCCGGATTCTGATATCCTTATTTTCACATCCCCCTTTCTCGCGTCCGCCCCGTCCTTTGTGAGCTTTGCCCTTCCGTTGCCGAAACCAAACATCTTGAAATCTTATCAGGGAGATTTAAAAATCAGTCCGCACTATTCGCATTACAGCGAATGAATATGACCAAGGAGAAACATGAAGGCAGCCGCCAGCAAGCAGAAGCCGAAGATGAGGGTTACCGTCATTTGCCAGTCCGGCGGGGTCAGGAGTATAATTGCAAGCATCAGGAACAAGGAAAAGAAAAGCAGAAGAACCTTGGACGTGTTTTTATGCATCTTTGAACACCACACTTATTAGGATTCAGAAAGGGGATTTATATTTGTATTTATTTACATTTCTTGTAACCAATTAATGCTGATGACATGTTCATCAACGATACAAAAGACTATTACGAGAATATCAAGGACCCGGAAGGAGGGATGGACGACGAGATTACAGTTTCGCATCTTCTTCGTCACAAAAACAGTTTTACAAGAGACGGGCTTCCTTTTGGCGTACTGCTAGCAAAAACTTTGAAGGAGACTGGTCTGCTCAACGAAGGAGCGAAAGTTCTCGAGGTCGGGCCGGGCCTCGGAGACCTCGCCAAAAATTTCTGCAGGGAGGCGAAGCCGGATGAATATGTCTTCATGGACATTTCGCCCAAAATAATAAATTTCCTGAAAACACGGTTTGGAGAGGGGAAGTTCGATTTCATTCTCGGTGACTTCCTGCAAAGGAAAATCAAAAGGAAGTTCGACCTCATAATATGCAACGAAGTCCTCAGCGATTTTCCCACGATTGTAGACTTTGATACCAAGAAACCAGGAAAAGGGATGTACAAAGATGCAAAAAGGATGATGAAAGAATACGGCCTGCGGGGGAAGGGAATTTTCAGCTTCAATTACGGGGCAATAAAATTTCTGGAGCTTTCAAACAGAATTCTCGGGAAGAACGGGGTCGTATTCATAAGTGAACAGAAAACTTCACGGTTCCCGGAGCGCATACGCATGTTCGGTCACAATGAATACACCATAAGGATGGAGTGGCTGGAGAAAGCGGCAAAGAAGCTGAAACTTTCGGTCATCAAAAACGGACGTTTGACGGAATTTCTCGGGATAAAGAAGAAGAAATTCGTGAGTTTTTTCTCGCAGCCCGAGCTGCGAAACCTCTACATCTTCATGAAAAGGAATGGTCTCGTCCCTGAACAGAGGGCCCAAACAATAGACGAGTTTCTGGCGGCCAACAAGGATTTTATCAGGACAGAGAATCCGGAAAATTATAAAAAATTCCTCGAGAAAAACGCATGCTTCCTTACCAATGTAACGGACAAATTCGCTTACATGATTCTCAAAAAACAAGTCCAATAAATATTTAAAATCATATATTTTCCGATTTATTCTTTCAACTGGCGAAATGCATTTAAAGAAATTCTTTCAATTAAAATTATTCTTTGGTAGGTCGGGGTTGGGACGCACTTTATTATAATATCCGGGTCTTTCTCCGGATATTTTCACCTTTTACTCACCGCTTCGTGTCCGTCTCAAGACCGCTCCAGTCTTCCATTTTTTCAAAAACTAACTTCCTGATTAATTCTGATACGTAATCGGCAGTCTCGTTGTCTCCTGCCTTTCTGGCGGCATCTCCGAAGCCCCTGAGAATGTTTATTTTGTGGTCCGCATAAAACAGTGCTTCTTCTGGAGCATGCTCCGATATAAATTCTTTTGTAAATTTATCAAACAGCACTCCTGTTTCATTTATACCTGCGAGAGTGTTTGCGTATTCTTTCGGGTCATACCCCTGATTTATACATATCTTGTAGCTTTTTTCTCCAATTTCTTTGACAGTAATTTTTATCACCATATAGTTATTAAAAAATGTATTTATAAAGATTTCGGTTGTCCTGTATATTTTCGGAAAAAACCGAAAGAAATGGAAAGTATATTAAGTTCCATGAACCATCTTTAATCATGCCAGAAGAGAAAATAACGCTGGACAAGGAAGTGTTCAAGACACTCGCTTCTGGGACAAGGGTCGACATTCTCAAATCGCTTGACAGGAGAAGGAAAACTCTCACCGAACTTTCGAAGGAATTCGGCATGTCCGTGTCCTCGGTCAAGGAGCATCTGGACAACCTCGTCAAGGTCGGCCTCATCGAGCAGAAGGATGAGGGGCACAAATGGAAGTACTACGAGCTCACGAAGAAGGGGAGGGGCGTCCTTCATCCGGAAGACAAGAAAATATGGATCCTCCTTGGTATTTCGGGAATCGCCTTCGTGGGCATAGCGTACGATCTTCTGAGAACGCTTTCCCGGTCTGTGATTTCAGCTGGTGCCCCGCAGACCGTTCTAAGGGAGACCGCTGCCACGGCCCCTTTGGCAGGCGGCGGGGAAGAGGCGTTCGTCTTTGCCCCCCATATTCCATACCTGCACATAGCAGGACTCATTGTTTTCGGGGGAATCATGATTGCCTCCTTTGTGCATATGAAAAAAAGAAAGAATATCGAGTACAGAATTTAGTTTGCCTTATTCCAGAAGTTTGGCTCTCTGCCTGTAAAATTCCACGCATTTTTTCAGGAGGTCCCTGCCTTTTTTTGTTATCGTATAAACCTGTTTTCTTCCGGATTTTTTCTTTTCAACATAGCCTTTTTTTCTGAGAGAATACAGAACAAAATAGGCAGTCACGTTTCCCGGCCTGAAACCAAATCTTTTTTCAATTTCCTTCCTGAGGACGTATGCATGCGAGGGCTTCTCCCGAAGTATCCTCAGCACGTAGGGCCAGAGGCAATCGTAGGTGTTGTTTCTTTCGAGTTTCTTGAAAGGCATATTACCTGTTATATTTTGTGTTCATAAAATATTTAAATATCAGGACCCAAGTATTTTACAGTTATAAAATATTGGTGGTGTTTATGGCTCAAAAAATGGAAATAAGACCCGCTGAGGGTAAGCTTGGTGTTCTATTGCCGGGATTGGGCGCAGTCAGCACGACATTCATAGCGGGTGTGATGAGTATAAGGAAGGGTTTGTCAAAACCATACGGAAGCGTCAGCCAGATGCAGACCATAAGGCTTGGTGGAAGGGATGAAAAGAGATATCCACTGATAAAGGATTTCATTCCCCTTGCAGACCTCAAAAACCTTGAATTCGCTGCATGGGACATCTTTGAGGATAACGCATATGAAGCAGCGATGAAAGCGAAAGTCCTTGAGAAGAGAGACCTTGAGGACGTGAGGAAAGAGATGGAAAAGATAAAGCCCATGACAGCTGTTTTTGACAGGAGCTTCGTCAAGAACCTTGAAGGAACGCATGTGAAGAAGGGCGAGACCAAATGGGACCTTGCTGAACAGGTAAGAGAAGATATAAGGAAGTTCAGGCAAGAAAAGAAACTGGACAGGCTTGTGACTGTCTGGTGCGGGAGCACTGAAGTTCACATAGAGAAGCAGCCCGTACACGAGACCATAGAATCGTTTGAGAAGGGCCTTAAAGAGAACAACAAATACATCTCACCTTCAATGATATACGCTTATGCCTCCATAATGGAGGGAGTTCCATATGCAAACGGTGCACCTCACCTTACAACGGACATACCTGCCCTTGAGAAACTTGCAGAGGAGAAGGGCGTTCCCATCTCGGGAAAGGACTTCAAGACAGGACAGACGCTCCTGAAGACTGTGATAGCACCAGGCCTCAAGGCAAGGATGCTGGGTGTAAGAGGATGGTTCTCAACGAATATTCTCGGCAACAGGGACGGCCTTGTGCTTGACGACCCGGGTTCATTCAGGAGCAAGGAAATTTCCAAGAAATCCGCTCTGGAATTCATATTCCAGCCGGAGATGTATCCCGACCTCTACAGGGATTTGTACCACAAGGTGAGGATAAACTACTACCCCCCAAAGGGAGACGACAAGGAGGCCTGGGACAACATAGACATATTCGGATGGCTCGGTTACCCCATGCAGCTAAAGGTAAACTTCCTTTGTAAAGACAGCATACTTGCGGCGCCCGTGGTGCTGGACCTCGTGCTCTTCATGGACCTCGCTCAAAGGGCCGGCCTGAAAGGGATACAGGAATGGCTTTCCTTCTACTACAAATCCCCCTTGCATTCGCCGGACATTTATCCGGAACACGACCTTTTCATCCAGCACACAAAGCTCAAGAACATGCTGAGATATATGATGGGCGAAAAGCTAATAACACACCTGGGCCTAAAATACTATGGAGTTGAAGAATGACACTCTATGCCAGGAGGCAGAAGCTGGGAGGATTATCATTTAAGATAGGGAGATTTTTCTCCAAATTCGGCCTATCTCCTAACCAGTGGACATTGCTTACGCTGCTGCCAACGATTGTTACCCTTTACTTCCTGATTCAAAGGGATTTTCTGCTGGCCGCCCTGTTTTTCTTCATCTCATCTTTCATGGACTGGATAGACGGGTCAGTCGCAAGGGTCACGGGAAAGACCTCGAAATTCGGGGCGTATCTGGACAGCATAATGGATCGCTACGTGGAATTCATAATAGCACTTGGTTTTCTCTTTGCAGGCATCCCGGATTTCTATCTTCCGGCCGAATTCTGGATACTGGTTTACGTATTCGGAAGTCTCATGACAACCTACGCGAAGGCGGCCGCAAAAGAGAAGGGCATCGTTGACAGGGAGTTAAAGGGAGGCCTGCTCGAAAGGGCGGAAAGGCTGATAATACTTTTCTTGGGCATGCTCCTTGCGTATTTCAGCATTGTTTACCTTACGTACATCATAGTGATTCTTGCGGTTCTCACGAACGTGACGGCATTACAGAGAATGAAAATAGCAACCGGAGGGTAAGATAAACTTAAAAAATTTTCTGTCAATTAAAGCTATGAAAAAATTTTACAGGGCGAAGGTAATCGGAGTGCTGTCACCAGGAGGCGGACAAACTTCGAACGGGAGAGAGATCGTCCCTGTGTATGACCTGGTACATCTAATTATTACTGATTCTGAGAAGTATAAAAACAACGTTTTTGAAAAGTGTTATCCCATGGGCACCATAAAATACGGAGAAGAGGTCACTGTCAGTGCAGAGGAAATTGAAAGGGCATCAAAAGAAACGCTGCCCAAAGAATACACGGACGGCTAAATCTTTCTTATCTTCCCGGGGCTCGGTTCGTAGCATATGCCTTCGTTAAGCAGTTCATCAATCGCGCTCTCTATGTCCGTCTCTTTGCCTTCGACCTGTTTCATGAGTTCGGAGTAAACGATTCCGTCTCCGGAATCTTCAATTATTTTTAGGATTTGCTTTTTGAGCGTCTTGTCTTCGTTCTCTTTTCCTTCCTCCTGTTCCGCGAAACCTCCGCTCAGGCCCTTGTCTTCGAGTTCTTTCTTCAGCTCTTCCGGCTTCTTGTCCTTGTTCTTCTCCACGATCTCTTTCACCTTCTTGTTTTCCATTGCCTTGTGGATGAGTTCAAGCCTTCGCAGCAGTTCAAAGTTCGGGTCTGTTACCTTCGCTGTGATTTCCGGGATGATGTATACCTCACCCTCGTACTCCCTGACCTTCCCGATAACATCAACTAGGTCTCCTGGTTCCAGAGAATCCAGCGGCTTTGTAGTCTTGAATACCTTCAGGCGGATCGTATCGCTTCCGTCGTCTATAGTGACGCTTGCATAATTCCCGTCGTCTGCTATGAACTTTGAGACAACCGTCCCGAGAATCCTTGCGCGGGATATCTCTTCGCCTGTCCGGGTCTTCACAACGCTTGGCTCGAATCCTTCCTTCCTGATGAAAGACCCGTTCATGATGTCCCATATGCGAACCTTCCTGGCAGTCTGTCTCTCGATCATGGAAAACACTTCTTAATCTTTGTTAATTCTTGTACTTAGGTTTTATAAAATAACCGGGAGTTAACTCGCCTCATGTCTCCCGAAGCACATGCACTTGCATTCCTTGCAGGTGCTGATCGGGATTCCCATATCCTCCTCAAGAATGGTCTTGCAGTTTTTTGTTGAGCCGGGCGGTGTTATTTCCTCCCATTTAGGTCCCGGCGTCCCGGGGTGCGCATTGCAGAAATCTATGCAGGCCCTGTCACATATGTTTAGCTCCCTGCCTTCCGTCCCGGAGCTCGCATTCGTGACGGACTGGTTTGCGGTCTGGCCCGGGCTGCCTGCATAAGCATCGCCGCCGGCCGGAGGCCTGCCCTGCTGAACACACCCGGAAACGGTTAACATGGAAAACAAAACGATTATCAGTACGGCGAACCTGAAATTAATGTGGGTAACCATGCTGATAGTTTGACATGAAGGTTAAAATATATTTCGCGGAATAGAAATGTTTATATATGATATCAACCTACAATATATTGAATATAAAGAGTGGTTGAATACAACATATTGTGTTTTTGGGGAGTAGTAAATATCGGGGGGTTAATAAAATGCTCTGTCCTTACTGCATGAACAGCGAACTGAAGGTCATCGATAAAAGGGAATCGGATGAGAAATCGATCCGCAGGCGAAGGGAGTGTCTGAAATGCGGGAAAAGGTTCACGACTTATGAAAGGATAGAATCCGCGGACCTCGTGGTTGTTAAGAAAGACGGGAGGCGCGAACGTTTCGACAGGAACAAGCTGAAAAGCGGGATACTCAAGGCCTGTGAAAAGAGACCGGTAACGAACGAGACCATGGAGAAAATAATAGATGAGATTGAAAGTGACCTGAGAAACCAGGATGATGTCGAAATACCAAGCAAAAGGATAGGGCAGCTCGTAATGAGAAAGCTCAAGAAACTGGACAAGATCGCATACATACGTTTCGCCTCGGTTTATCGTGATTTCCAAGATGTGGAAAGCTTCGAAAAAGAGGTTAAAATTTTGAAAGGTGATAGGAGATGAGTGTGAAAAAGATAAGAAAAAGGGATGGAAGGATCGTTGATTTCGATAAAAACAAGATAGTTAACGTCGTGTGGAAGGCGGCAAAAGCAGTGGGAGGAAGGGACAGGAAACGGGCTGAACGGCTCGCGGAAGAGATCGTGAATGTTGTGAATGCAAGGTTCAAGAAAAAGATACCCACTGTTGAGGACGTGCAGGACATCGTGGAAAAAGTTCTCATAGAGGAAGGCCACGCAAAGACAGCGAAAGCGTACATACTTTACAGGGAACAGCACAAGAAAATGAGGGACCTGAGGAAAATACTGTCTGATGTTGGCGTTGTGGAAAAGTATCTTGATGAAACGGACTGGAAGGTGAAGGAAAACGCCAACATGTCATATTCACTTCAGGGCCTGAACTTTCACATATCATCAACCGTCATCGCCAGGTATTGGTTAAACAATGTGTACCCTTCAGAGATAAGGGACGCCCACGTCTCGGGGGATTTTCACATACATGATCTTGGCATATTCGGAGCCTACTGCGTGGGGTGGGATCTCCGGGATTTGATTATGAGCGGTTTCAAGGGCGTGAGGGGAAAGATAGAATGCAAGCCTGCGAAGCACCTGAGGGTTGCCTTCGGGCAGGTCGTGAACTTCTTCTACACGCTGCAGGGAGAGGCTGCCGGCGCGCAGGCGTTCTCGAATTTCGATACCCTTCTTGCTCCCTACATAAGAAAGGACGGGCTCGATTACAAGGGAGTGAAACAGGCAATGCAGGAATTCATCTTCAACATAAACGTCCCCACGAGGGTAGGTTTCCAGACACCTTTCACAAACATTACCCTGGACCTCGAAGTGCCGGATTTTATGAAGAACGAGGCTGTTGCGCTTGGCGGGAAACTCCTTGACAGCACATACGGCGATTACCAGGAGGAAATGGACATGTTCAACCGTGCGTTCGCCGAAGTAATGCTTGAGGGGGACGCAAAGGGAAGGGTATTCACCTTTCCCATTCCCACCTACAACATAACGAAAGCCTTCGAGTGGAACAACCCGAACTACAACCTCATATGGGAAATGACCGCCAAGTACGGAATACCGTACTTCTCGAACTTCATAAACTCTGACATGAAGCCTTCGGACGTGAGGAGCATGTGCTGCCGCCTCCGTCTGGATAACAGGGAACTGAGAAAGCGCGGCGGCGGGTTGTTCGGGGCGAATCCGCTCACAGGATCCATCGGTGTCGTGACGCTGAACATGCCAAGAATAGGTTATCTTTCAAGGAACGAGGACGAATACTTCGCGAGGCTGGAATCGCTCATGGATGTCGCAAAGAATTCTCTGGAAACCAAGAGAAAGATAATAGAAATGTTCACGGAAAGGGGACTCTATCCCTATTCCAGGTTTTACCTGAGGAACACAAAAAAGGCAACCGGGAGTTACTGGAAGAATCACTTCTCAACCATCGGCATCATAGGCATGAACGAAAGCCTGATGAATTTCATGGACACGAATATCGCTTCGAAAGAGGGAGTGAAGTTCGCAGTCAAGGTTATGGATTTCATGAGGAACCGCTTGGTCAGGTATCAGCAAGAAACAGGTAACATGTACAACCTTGAGGCGACCCCTGCAGAGGGAACCTCGTTCCGTCTGGCCCTCCTCGACAAGAAACTCAATCCCGGTATAATGGTTGCCAACGAATACAACGTCAGAAAGAACGGGGCATCTCCCTACTACACGAATTCAACCCAGCTTCCAGTGAATTACACAGATGACATATTCAAGGCCCTGAAACTTCAGGAACCGCTTCAGACAAGATACACGGGCGGAACTGTTCTCCACGGGTTCATAGGAGAGAAGGCTCCTTCGCCAGGGGCGGTCAAGAGCATGGTCAGAAAAATAGCGGAGAACTTCTCTCTCCCCTATTTCACGATAACACCGACATTCTCCATATGCCCGAAACATGGGTATATTTCCGGGGAGCACAAGTACTGCCCTATATGCGACGAGGAAATAGGGCTGAAGAAATCCGCAAAGGCGAAAAGTCTGGAACGTAAAAGAACGCGATGCGAAGTTTATTCGAGGGTGGTGGGGTACCTGAGACCTGTTAACCAGTGGAATGACGGAAAGCAGGCCGAGTTCGAGGACAGGAAAACTTTTGCTATCGGAAAAAAATAGGTGTTTTTATGCTTATCGGGGGCCTGCAGAAAACGTCTTTAATAGACTATCCGGACAAGGTATCATGCGTTATTTTTACTTTGGGCTGCAACTTCCGGTGTCCGTTCTGCCAGAACGTTGACCTTGTGCTGAACACGGAAGAGGCACCGGCAATTTCTGAAAATTATTTCTTCAGATTCCTGGAATCAAGGAAAAATCTCCTGGATGGTGTCGTGATAACAGGTGGTGAACCTCTTATTCAGAAGGACATCGAAGATTTCATTGAAAAAATAAAATCAATGGGCTTCCTCGTGAAACTTGACACCAACGGTTCGCTGCCGGATGTTCTCCGGAAACTGATCGACAAAAAGCTTGTGGATTACATAGCAATGGACATAAAAAGCACGCCTGAGAAATACGAAAAGGCGTGCGGGTGCGGAGTGGATGTAGAGAAGATAAAGAAATCTGTGGAAATCATTATGAACTCCGGAGTGGATTATGAATTCCGGACCACGGCGATTCCAAGGCTGCAAACTAAAGAGGACTTCAGAAAAATAGGGGAATGGCTGAAAGGGGCTAAAAAATATTTCCTCCAGAGATTCTCAAATGAGAGGACGCTCGACAGGGCCTTCAAAAGATACCCGCCCTACACGCAAAAGGAGATGGTAGAAATACGAAAGAATTTAAGTAAGTATTTCGGTAAATGTGAAGTAAGGGGATAGTTGGCATGGGTTTGGTTTACGTCTTCACCGGCAAAGGCAAAGGGAAAACCTCCGCTGCCTTCGGGACTGCAATGAGATTTTTGGGATATGGAAAGCGTGTGGTCGTAATCCAGTTTCTAAAGGGAAGGGAGAGCGGAGAGGTTCTTCTCAGGAAAGAGCTTCGAAACCTGGATATCGTTCAGTTCGGAGGAGGGAATTTCGTTGACCTCAGGAATCCCTCGAAAAAGGACATCGAACGCGCGAAAGAAGCGATGTTCTATGCAGGAAGAGTTTTGCACAGGGTTGACAGGCCTGACTTGCTCGTTTTGGACGAGGTTAATGTCGCGCTCTCATCCGGGATGATTAGTGAAAGGGAAGTTCTGGAACTCATTGAAAAGCTGCCGGAAAAAACCCACCTCATCCTCACAGGGAGAGATGCTCCCAAGGGGGTGATGGAAAGGGCCGATCTCGTGACAGAGATGCGCGATGTAAAACACCCTTTTGCAAAGGGGAGGAAAGCAGAGAAAGGTCTGGAATACTGAGTGATAATATGATTTTGTGCTCGTTCGCCATAAAAGAGCTCCTGAGAAGCAAAAAACTGGTAATCGAGCATTTGAACCCGGAACAGATTCAGCCGGCTTCTGTTGACCTCAGGATTTCACATGAAATTCTCCTTTTGAAGGGGGATGAAATAGAATTCGGAAAGGAACCGGAATACGAAAATATCAGGGAGGAGGAAATTCAAATCCCGCCAAAAACTCATGTGCTTGTCCGTACAATCGAAAGGGTTGAACTGCCGAATGATGTGGGCGGAATAGTCAAGCTGCGAAGCTCTTTGTCAAGAATAGGCGTGATGTTAAATAATGCAGGATGGGTGGACCCCGGGTTCAAGGGCACGTTGACATTGAGTATGTTCAATGCGAATGATGTTCCCGTTAAAATCAGGGCCGGAACGCGTTTTTTCCAGCTTCTTCTCCTGAAACTTGACAGGGAGAGCGAGGGCTATTCAGGGAAATACGTAAACCAGCACGAAGTAACAGGAAGCAAGGCACACATGGACTGACCCCCGGAGAATGCGAAAGAAATATGGATTTAAAGATAAACTCCCAGAATTAAACAGTGTGACAAGATGGAATGGAAGTATGTGCTCGCAGCGATTTTGGTTGCCGTTTTCGTCTCGATAGTTGCCTTTGGGAACATCACCGTTGACCCGACAACGGGTTTGATTGTTACGGCAGGAGGAAGCCCAGAGGTCCGTGTGGAGATAGACAACGGAAGGGATGTGAGCTCGGCGAATGTTGCCCTGAATGCAGGGGAGTCAGCCTTTGATGCACTGAAAAGGGTTGCCGTTGTGGATTACGAGATGTACGCAACAGGCATCATAATATCAGGGATAAACGGTGTGAAAGCGGACGGGGGGCACTACTGGATATGTCTGGTAAACGGGGAACTCCCCGGGAACGGCTGCGATTTCTACAACCCGAAAGACGGGGATGTCATAAGTTACAGATATTTGACAGCCGGGGAAGTGGCAGAGTACTTCACATGATGCCATCGGCTTCCGTCGCACGTATTATATGCATAGGGTTTATAAATGTTATCACTACATAGTAAAGTATAGAAAAGTATTTAAATACAAAATTTATAAAATGGTGTATATGTCCAAAAGAAGGAAAAGAAAAGTGGATATCGAAGTCCGGGAGAAACCAGAGGGAGTGACAAAAAACGAGAAGGTGCAAAGCCCTGAAAAAATCAAGACGGTTTCCGGAAACAACACAACAAGAAAGTTAATAATAAGTTCTGTTATCATCGCCGTGGTTTTCTTCATGATTGGTTCTCTGGCGGGTCATGAACTGACAGGCCAGTTTTTTGCTGCGCCTGCCCTGACCGAAGGCAGCGATATGTTTATTTTCATTTCACCACCCGGGTGTACGAACTGCGACGAGCTGGAACCCATGGCAAGAGATGCCGCGAACACGCTTGGAATTCCTTTTGTTAAGACGGGTTTCGGCCAGGAGATTAAAAGTCCTGGTTTCGTCTTGGTCTATGATAATGTTCTTACAATATCCGGTTTCGACAGCGAATACGCACTAAAGAACCAGATTTGTCAGCTCACGAAAAATGATGATATATGCAGCCAGGCAGAAGACCTCAAACCGCCGGAGGAACAAACGCCAACGACGGAAGTTCCGAAGAGTGACAGGCCGGAGGTCCATGCATTCGTAATGTCCCATTGTCCTTATGGACTGCAGTTCTTGAAGGCGTACGTTCCTGTCATGGAGCTGCTTGGAAACAAGGCTGACCTTGAGGTGAACTTCGTCCACTACATAATGCATGGAGAAGATGAGTTGAATGATAACACAAGGCTGTACTGCATACAGAAGGAACAAAAAGACAAGTTAACGGATTACCTGAGATGTTATCTTGAGGCAGGCAAGTCTGAGGAATGCATAAGCAAAGTGGGTATTGACAGTTCTGCACTTGAAACATGCATGCAGGAAGCTGACAAGGAATTCGAAATAAGCAAGAATTTCAAGGAAAGCGGTCAGAGATTCCCTCCATATAACGTTGATGCTGCCCTTGCGCAGCAGTATGGAGTCGGGGGTTCCCCCACTTTCGGAATCAACGGCCAGCAGGTTCAGGTAAGCAGATCTCCGGAAGCTGTAAAGCAAGCGATATGTTCGGCATTCAACAACCCGCCGGAAGAATGCAGCCAGACGTTAAGCTCGTCTCCCGAATCTCCTGGTTTCGGTCCGGTAGGTTCTGGTGGCGGCAGCGGCGGTTCTGCCCAGTGCGGTTAAATTGTGCGGTTAAATTCTTTATTTCTTTCTTGGCGTTTCGCTTATTCCACCTTATTCATTTCGTTCGTTTCCCTGTAAACATCCTCGGCAAAAAGAAGTCCCAAAGCGATCCAGATAAAAGAAAGCCACATGGAGAACAACTCGGACCCCATCATCAAAACGGATTCAGGAAGGGAAAGAAGAATGGTCATGTTAAGTATGGAGATGATGGTCAGGCCCGCCCCCAGCAGCATCCTGTGACCTATGTAAAGATATCCGGCTCCCCATACAAAGAAATTGAGCAGTGCTGCGAGAAATGCTGACTTGCCGTAGGTCATAACATGTTTTAGGGAAACGGACTTATAAACTTCGAGCAAAAAGGGTCCGGAATTTCGTGTCCCAACGCATGTATTTTTCTTTTGATTTGTGCGGAAGATAGCGAAATCTTTATAAAGCCTCTGGTTAGTTTTTAAATATCGGGAACAAGACCCGATACAAGTCAAAAAATTCTTAAATTAAAGGAGGGGAAAAATGGCGAGAAGAAAGGCAAAAAAGAAATACTACATCCTGAAGAGAGGTTCCAAAGTATCAGTGTTTACAGGAAGGTCCCCAAGACAGGCAGCTCTCAAGGCAGCTGCACGTGGAGTAAAGGACATAAAGCTGAGGGAAAGAGGAAGAAGGAACAAGGACGGAACATACACTATCCACGTATTCAGGGGTGACGTAAAAACCGTGGATGCACCTGCAAACCGACCAAGCTGGCTGCCGGCAAGGATCAGGAAGCCAATGGTTTCAAAGGTCGGTATTGAGAAGGTGAGAAGAATTTAAGTAGGGTTTTAACAACCCTTCTTTATTTTTTTATTTTTAACAGAGCAGCCCAAATTCTTTATATGGATTTCATTTCGCAGTTCATCCTGTGGTCTGCAGGTATCGCGGAAATTCTGGGGTACCCCGGAATCCTCTTTATAAACTTTATCGGGTGCGCCTCTGTTATTTTCCCTGTCCCCATTTTCGCCGTGACCTTCACGTTCGGTGCCATCCTTAACCCGTGGCTTGTTGGTCTGTTCGCCGGCATCGGGTCTGCCCTCGGGGAACTTACCGGCTATCTTATCGGAAGGGGAGGGAAAAGGATCATCGAGAAAAAACATGAAAAAATTCTCAGGAGGTCCAGAAAATGGATGGAGAGACACGGAGCTTTTCTTATCATTATTCTTTTTGCGATAACACCGCTTCCCGATGATGTGATAGGCATACTCTGCGGTGTGATAAATTATGACGTGAAGAAGTTCTTTTTCGCGTCTCTTACCGGAAAGATTGTAATGAACCTCTTCCTGGCATGGGGTGGTTTTCTGGGCGCGCAGTGGGTTCTGGGCGTGTTTGGCAGTTGATTAGCAAAAAGGGAAGATTAGAAATCAGATTTCAGAGGTTTTCTTTAACCACAACCTCACGAGGTCTGCAAAATCCTCAAACCTTATTACAACAAAGGGATTTGTTCTGGAATAGTTAAATATCAGAAAATTTATCTCCCTGTTGTCAAGTTCGCGCATCTCTTTCTCGGGGAAGGAAACATACTTCTTCGCCTTCGTTGTCTTCGCTTTCCCGAAGAATTTCTCCTCGACTACTATGTCGGCATTGGGAATGTCCGTTGCAGGCTGCCCGCGGGCAGGCTGCCTTCCGGAGAGCGCGACTCTCCTGCTCTTTATCCCCTGTTCTGCAAGCTTGTCAACGATATGGTATTCGAATCTCCGGCCCCTGGCATAAGTTTTGACCATGAATATAATATGCCAGAGAAAGAATAAAAATAAAGGGAAATGAGAGACTGGTTTTTTCATATAACAGTGTTATATTTATAAACCTTAAAAACCATAAAACACAATAAGATTAAACCATAAGTGATTTTTATGAGGGTGTATCTGGACAATGCCGCAACAACCATGACCGACCCGAAAGTTGTAAAGGCAATGCTCCCGTTTTTCAGCGAGAAATACGGAAACGCCTCAAGCCTGCACCATTTCGGCAGGGAGGCAAAAAAGGCAATGGAACGGGCAAGATCTGTCATAGCAAAGAAGATAAACGCCGATCCCTCTGAAATAATATTCACATCCGGAGGAACAGAGTCTGACAACCTCGCGATTCGCGGCGTTGCGCATGCGAACAGACACATCGGCAACCATATAATTATCTCCAAGATCGAACACCCGGCCGTTCTGAAAACGTGCGATTCCCTCAGGGAAGAGGGCTTCGATGTGACTATGCTGGACGTGGACAGCGAGGGTTTCATCGACCTGAAGGCCCTCGAAAAAGCGATAACAAAGAAAACCGTCCTTGTTTCCATCATGCATGCGAACAACGAGATAGGGACGATACATTCCATTGAAGATATAGGGAAGATATGCAAAAAGCGAAGGGTTTTGTTCCACACCGATGCTGTTCAAAGTTTCACCAAGGTTCCTATAGATGTAAAAAAAATGAACACAGACCTGGTTTCCATATCCTCCCACAAGATTCACGGACCCAAGGGTGTGGGAGCGCTTTTCGTCAGGAAAGGTGTGAAGATAAAGCCGGAAGCCACAGGAGGTTCGCACGAATCAAATTTGCGGGCAGGTACAGAAAACGTTCCGGGAATAGTGGGTTTTGCCAAGGCGGTGGAACTCACCAAGGATTCTGACATAAGGAAAATGAAAAGGCTCAGGGACAGGCTGATTTCCGGACTCCTTAAAATAAAATCCTCGAAATTAAACGGCCCGAGAGGAGACAAGAGGCTCTGCAACAACGTTAACATCGGCTTCCGGGGAGTGGAAGGCGAAAGCCTGATGATGTATCTTGACACGAAAGGGATTGCTGTTTCAACCGGTTCTGCCTGCGCCAACCTTCTCATAAAGGAAGGCGGGGTTTCCCACGTCCTGCAGGCAGTAAACAGCGACCTTGAGTATGCAACGAGTGCCATTCGTTTGACGCTCTCCAGATTCACAACGGAAAGGGAAATTGACTACACCATAAAATCTGTCAGGGAAGTGGTAAAACACCTGAGAACCATAAGCGGAACAGAGTGAATCTTTCTGCCGGAAATGACCGAAAATCTTTATAAATTGTTGTTACTTAATAATAGTGTATGAACTATAAAAAACCAAGGCTTGTGATGGCCCTTGGTTCAAGAGGAGGCTACCTCGCTTTCAAACAGGTTATGGAAGAACTGTACAGGGACATCCTAAAGAAAGGAGCCGTTTACCTTGTAGAGCATCGTCACAGGCCCGAAAACGAAGGTCTTGTCCTCGATTTCGAAAGCATGGGAATGGAGCTGAATGCCCACGAAGTCAGGGACGGAATGCTGCTGGAAAACGGTTTCTTTTTCTGCCCCGGCATTGTGCATGAAAGAGACAAAGTTCCGTCAACAGCGATAAAAGAGGATGAAAAAAGCGGTCTTGTCTGTTTCCACTATTTCGAAACCCATCCGCAATTTTATCGTATGTTCACTTTCCAGATAGAGAAGGCGCTACAGGCGGGTTACGGGGAAGACCTTTTGATAGCGTTCCTCAGCGGTCACGGGGATGACGGGTGTGATGTCCTGGAAAAATCCAGAAAAGGGGGTTCGAAACTCATAATCCAGGATCCTGACACGGCAGCAGTAGGCACCATGCCGAAAACCGTAATAACGATGGCAAACTTGTCAGGAATGGAAGAGGGGAAAGACTACGAGGTGCTCCCGCCAGGAGAAATAGGCTACAGGATAAACGACTTCTTCAGCCGCTGATTCCGCATGAAACTTATAAAACTTCTCTTCTCAGGATAAATTATGAAAGTTGTTGTCCCCTCTACGCGCAAAGAGGCCTTAAAAATTTTTGAAAATGAAATTCTTCCTTACCTCCGGCATGATCCGGAATCATGGAGGCTGAAGGAGTTATACATCGAAGCGATGGAATCGAAATTCAAATTCAGCATGAACCGGAAGAAGGCATATGTTTAATTTCAGCCGGAAATTCTATTTTTAAACCAGAGATAAAAAATAAAAACAAATATGATTGGGAGGCTGATTAAATGATAGTCGTCAACACTGAAACCATTCCTGGGAAGAAAATAAAAGAGGTGCTTGGCCTTGTGAAGGGGAACACTATCCGGGCGAAATGGTTTGGAAAGGATATCGCCGCAGGCCTTCGGAATCTCGTTGGCGGCGAGCTGAAGGAATACACAGAAATGCTATCGGACGCGAGGAACGAGGCGCTTGGGAGGATGATAGAAGAGGCAAGGAACCTTAATGCAGATGCCGTCGTTAACGTCCGATTCACAACCGCCCAGACCATGCGAGGAGCGGCTGAAATGCTTGCCTACGGAACCGCGGTAAGGCTCGGAAAGAAGTGAATTTAAATCTTATCTGCGTATTCTCTAAAGTGAATCCGGATGAAAAATTACAAGGCTGCCGTTGATATAGGTGGAACAAAGGTTACCGCAAGTTTAGCGGACATGGAAGGGTTTAAAATCAGGATTTACCAGCCAGTTAAATTGGAAGGGGACAACAGAGCGATACCCAATCAAGTTGATTTTTTAATCGAATATGGTTGTGACAAGGCTGGGATAAAAAAGGGGCACATAGATGCGCTGGGCATAAGCACATGCAGTCCCTTCAAGAAAAGGGGTAACTATCGTGTAATTGTTGCTGAAAACCTGTGCGGCGGAATAAATAAAAAACGTGAACTGCCCAACAACTGGACAGAAATACCCTTGGAAGAGGAACTATCAAAAATTTACAGGGAACTCATAATCGAGAATGATTGCACATCAGCCGTCGTAGCTGAGAAACTCTTTGGAGCGGCTAAAGGAAAGGACAACGTTATTTATATCACATGGAGCACGGGAATAGGCGGGGGTGCATACGTTACAGGAATTGACCAATCAGGCAAAAAAACATCTTTGCTTTTGACAGGAAAAGAAGGCAACGCTTTGGAAGTAGGTCACATCACCATTGCTGATGGGCCCCTGTGCGAATGCGGGGGTTATGGGCATTTACAAACTATGGTTTCGGGGGAAGCGATTGCAATGAAATATGGAGCAAAGAAAACAGAAGAAGTGTTCGAGGCTTACAGAAAGGGCGACAAAAGGGCGAAAAAGGTGATACATGAAACTGCTGAGGATTTTGCAAAGGGTCTCGCTACGCTAAATACGTATGATAACGAGATGTTCGTTATAGGCGGGAGCGTATTTATGAATAACAGCGAACTTCTGCTTCCTTTGATAGAAAAGGGATTTCGCAAATACTCGCATCCAATTTTATCAGAAAAAGTGCGGATAGAACCCTCCGCTCTTGGTGAATACCTAGGTGATATGGCAGCGCTCTGTCTGGTCATGCCTAGGGAATGGGTGGGAATCTGGGAAGAAAAAGAACCATGGAGGTGCAATATCGAAACGATCACGCCCGACTAACACAATTTCCTGAATTTTTCAACACCCCATCCTATCTCCAATTTTTTTATTGCTCTTCTCTGGCTCCTGAATTCATCCACTGCAGACTTCTTTATGTCTTGGACTTCCTTCGGCAGCTCAAAGTAGTGTGTTGGCTCCCCTATTTTGTTCCATACCTCGTATTCAAAGATGTTTTTGATTTCCACTGGTTTGCCCAAATCATAACCAACAGGATGATCTGCAAGAAACGTGAAGACAAACATTGATATTTCATGCGTGCTCCTGTGGTCAACATGTTCATGAATTTCTGAACACGCAGGGATAAACATAGTTTCAGGTTTCAAACGTCTCACCTCACTTAAAAGTTTCTCATAACTGCCGTCTATGTGCCTGCCATTTTCACCCTCGATAATAAAAAATTTGTAAAGTTCCAAACCCATATCAGGGAAGCCCAAAAAGGACAAGTCATCCAAACCTATCAGGCCGTAGGCTTTGTTTGCCTCTTTCTTTCTGACTTTTACGGTTTTGGCCGTGATGTCCTTATTTTTAACGTAAGGGGCACCGAACCTGCCATCGGTCATTATTACTGCGGACGTATAGATACCGTTAGATTTCGCGTAAGAAAAAAGACCTCCGCACCCTATAACCGCATCATCGTCATGAGGCGAAACAGCAATAATGGATTCCCCGAGGTCTTCAAGCCGGATTATTTCCATATGATTATCATGACAAAAAATAATTTAAACTTCTCTTATCATTTTTGCTTTGTCGTGGTAAAATAAATAAACGCTCAGAAAATCTTTTCAAGGAGGTCTTCTTCGCCTATGTAGGTGAATCCGTGTGTTCCGTTGTTCCCCATACGACGCCTGAATTTGTTTACCTGTTTTTTTGCGTACTTTCTCCCATTTCTTGTGGTTTTTACTTCAAAACATATTATCTCGTCGTCTTCTGTAACGACAACCAAGTCATATTCCGCTATTCCCGGTTCCCTGAGGTTTATGCCTATCTCCCTCACACCAATATTGTCATCCATAACCCTCCTTAAAAGTTTCCTCAAAGCGTCTTCATGAGGCATCATGTATTTTTTCTTGTGATATCTCTTTTCTATTTCGTGGTATCTCTCAACAGGAACCAGCTGGTTTTTCTTCCTCCATTCCTCTAACAGATAACGTCTGTCAGTTTTTCCCATTTTACCACAAAACAAGGATAAGAAATCCCAAAGAACAGAGAAAGAGGATTTCCGGCATAGTCTATTATATTTTGAAAATTTTAAGCGGTTA
>Ga0190360_1000386_pt1 | contig 25123 bp, 26 predicted proteins | sample 48721834_MG_FD_161271 | JGI IMG/M metagenome (GOLD analysis project Ga0190360, IMG submission 161271) | Hydrothermal vent microbial mat bacterial communities from Southern Trench, Guaymas Basin, Mexico - 4872-18-3-4_MG | ecosystem: Environmental > Aquatic > Marine > Hydrothermal vents >... | reverse complement strand
AGGCTGTTTTAGCCTTACAAGCATTGTAGATAGACGGATACAGCTTGTCAACCACCAGTTGGAAGCCCTTCAAAGGAGGGACTGTAATTCTTTCGTTCGGCCAAAGTGTGCCCCTTTTTGTCTGTACAATGTGGTCCATAAGAAATACCCACCTCTGATACCTAAACCTTGGATTTGATCTCTCTGGGGGCCTCAAATACCCAAGGGATGGTATCGAGTCTTTTCAGCCAACGGAAATTGTAGGTGCCTGGAGATTTGACGTTGGTCTTGACATCCAGCGGGTGAAGCGGTTCTGCAACAAGGACGGATTGGTCAGGGAGTACCTGTACGTCGTCAAGGGAGTGCGGGTGGACGGAAACCCCCATATGGTGGCGGCCATCTTCGCCATGGTGCTCAGCCGTCTCCTTTCCCCTTGTTCCAAGCTCTCAGTCCACTCTGCAGCCTCAAGTTGATTTATGATGGTCAGCTTCCTCTCGGCCAAATCCCCTCTATAGCTGGCCGGCTCCTTGAACTCCTTCTACCTCCCTTGATAATTATGAACGGAAAGATACATAGTACCTGTGTTTTCACCCCTTACCAAATTTAATGTCTTAGGGGGTAGAAATGGAAAAAAGTTTCGCGGATGTTATCTCAGAAACTGTGAAGAAAAACGAAGCATATCTTAGAGATCACGTTAGAGAGACTCTCAGTGAGGTGATCGAGTTCGTGAATGACGCCATAGACTACTACAAGGCCTTCTCTAGCAAATCAGGTAAGGAAAGCATGGTTAAATCGGCATGCGCGAATTTTGTATTTCGCATTTTGATGCCTTTAAGCTATGCTGTTTCCCTCGATCTCCTGGCTGCCAATCTGGTAGCCTGCTTTGCAGAACTGAGGATAATCACGGAGGGCCTTGCCAAAGCTTATCTCGCCGATCAACTGTTTTCAGAGATGGGATTTTTTGCAGAGAGGTTAGAGGCTTTGGAAGAAGAAAGAAGAAGAAAAAGAATAAGCACTACCAAGCTCTTAGAAAACATTGATAGAAGATTTGTGGCGCTATGGGACAAGCTCTCCAGGGAATGGCTCCATCCAACAGGGATAGTGAGGAGACTTGTAGAAGTTGAGAAAGAGCAAGTGCCTTCTTGGAGCCTTCTAGTCCCCATGCCCCTTTCCCAAGATGACATGAGCACGCTGCAGGATTTGTGTAAGGCCGTAAAAGACCTTCGGGAACTGTTGAAGGAGTACCTTCCAAGGGAGACGCCAAAGGAACCCTTTACTTGAGCCCATAGAGGGGAAGGTCTTACAGGGGCGACAGACGAGGACAGTATCCTGTAGCAAGGGGTAAAGACATCGGAACCAGTCTTGAAGTGTAGGGGGAAGGTGAGCAGTTTTGGGTTGACCTTTCTCAGCGGGGCTTCCAGAAGCACCACCGGGGACTGTCGTCCTTCACCCTCCACCTCACCCCGTGGACCCTCAACCACAACAACACCAGGGTCAAAAGACAGGAGGGCAGCTACCTGCCCTTCCTATACCTGCCCCTAACTCCAAGGGATGGTGCATATGTCTGTACCCATGCACCGGAGGCCAATCCAGGGGACTTGACAACCTGCAGTTGAGGTTTATAATTAAATTTTGCCATAAAGAGTTATGCTATCAGGAGTTGTACTATGAAGGCGCTGACCGAAAGGCAGGCGGAGGTCCTCCAGTTCATCATCAGGTACCAGGACCAGTATGGGTTCCCCCCCACCCTCAAGGAGATCATGGAGGAATTTGGCTTCAAGTCGCCCAGAACCGCCTCGGGGTACCTCGAGGCCCTGGAGAAGAAAGGAGCAATACGAGTTCACAGGGGTAAGGTCAGGGCCATAGAGATCCTCCAGGCCCCCGAACGGGGCATCCCCCTTGTGGGGAGGATCCCGGCGGGGTTCCCCGAGGAGCCCTTCGAGGAGGTGGAGGAGCGGCTTCCGGTGGCCCCTGACTTCTTCGGACCCGGGGTGAAGTTCGCCGTGAGGGTGAGGGGGGACTCCATGGAGGGGGCCGGGATCAGGGACGGGGACCTGGCGGTGATCCGCCAGCAGCCCGAGGCCGAGGACGGCCAGATCGTGGCCGCGCTGGTGGATGGTGAAGTCACTCTGAAGAGGCTGAAGAGAGGGCAAGGGGGCAGAGTCGAGCTCCGACCCGAAAATCCCGCCTACGAGCCCCTGGTGTTCGAGCCCCCGGATGAGCCACGGATCCTCGGTGTGATGGTAGGGCTCATAAGGAGGTCCCGGTAAGGTCTGAGGGATAAAGGCGGGCTGAATACCTGGGCGAAAGCGGGAGATGTTCTGTCACCTTCATGTGAGGAGCGGCTTCACGTTCCTCTTCGGGACCTTCACCCCGGAGCGGCTCGTCGAGAGGGTAAAGGTCCTGGGGATGGGGGTGGTGGCGCTCACCGACCGGGGCGGCCTCTACGGGGCAGTGAAGTTCACCAGGCTCTCGGAGCGCGCCCGCATAAAACCCATCCTGGGGATAGAGGCTCAGCTTTCGGACGGCTCGATCCTGGTCCTCCTGGCGAGGACCGAGGAGGGTTACAGGAACCTCTGCAGGCTCATCACCCTTTCCAGGCTCAGGCACGAGGGGATGTTCCCCCTCGAGGAGATCCTCGAGCGCTCCAGGGGCCTCATCTGCCTCACCGGGGGCAGGGAGGGGAGGCTCTGGCGGCTGGTTCAGGCCGGCAGGGAGCAGGAAGCCCTAGACCTGCTCAGAAGGCTGAAAGAGGCCTTCGGGGAGGACCTTTACGTAGAGGTCCAGAACCACGGGCTCGAGGGGGACGGGGACATCGTGCGGTGTCTCCTGGCGCTTTCAAAGAAAGCTGGGCTGAAAGCCGTGGGGACCAACGCGGTGACCTTCCTCGAGAGGGAGGACTGGAGGGTCCACAGGGTGCTGGTGGGGATCCAGCGGGCGGTGCACCACAGAAAGGTCTCGCCCGTGCCCTCCGCGGAGTTCTACCTCAAGTCCGAGGAGGAGATGAGAAGGGTCCTGCCCCAGGAGGTCCTGAAGGCCACACAGGAGATAGTCGAAAAGGTCGAGTTTGAGCTGAGGCTCTTCAAGGTTCACCCTCCGAGGGTCTTCGACAGGGACACGGAGAGGCTCACCGAGCTCTGCATGAGGCAGCTCGGTCGGAGGTACCGCCCGGTGAAGGTGGAGGCCCTGAGGAGGCTCTGGAGGGAACTCGAGCTCATCACCTCCAGGGGGTTTTCGAGCTACTTCGTGGTGGTCCACGAGATAGTCTCCTGGGCCAGGGAGCGGGGGATAAGGTCAAGTGTTCGCGGCTCTGCGGTCAGCTCCCTCGTGAGCCATCTGCTCTTCGGGGGGCCCGATCCCCTGGAACATGGACTTCTGTTCGAGCGGTTCCTGAACGAGGGCAGGTTTGATCCCCCGGACATAGACGTGGACTTCGACTCGGAGCGGAGGGAGGAGGTCATACGCTATGCCCTGAGGAGGTTCGAAGGGCAGGCGGCCCTGGTCTCCACCGTCCCCACCTTCAGGGCCCGAAGCGCCGTGAGGGAAGTTGCCTGCGCCTTGGGAAGGGGCCTTGAAGAGCTCCCCCGGCTAACGGAGTGCCTCCCTTACTACCTGAGACCCTCTGACATCCCCAGGGCCCTCAAGGAGCTCCCGGAGCTCAAGGAGAGCCCCTTAAGGAGTGAGAGGGAGCTCCTGGAGCTGGCGGGAAGGCTCGATGGGCTTCCCCGGCAACTGTCGCAGCACCTGGGCGGGGTGATAGTGTCCGAAAAACTCCTGGACATGGTCCCCCTGGAGCTCTCACCGAGGGGGTATCCGCTGTCTCAGTACGACAGGGACGATGTGGAGATGCTGGGTTTGCCCAAGTTCGACCTTCTGGGCCTGAGGATGCACACGGCCATCTCGAACACCCTCTCGTACATAAGGCAGCGGGGCATCGAGCTCGACCTCGACCGGGTGCCCCTCGATGACCCCGCCACCTACAGGTTCCTTCGGTCCACGGAGACCGTGGGGGTGTTTCAGGTGGAGTCCCCAGGTCAGAGGCAGCTCCTGGGAAGGCTTCAGCCCGACAGGTTCTCGGACGTTATCGCCGAGATCTCCCTCTTCAGGCCCGGTCCCATGCAGGCCGAGATGATCACCCCCTTCATCAGGCGTAAGCACGGCAAAGAACCCATCACCTACCTTCACCCGAAGCTCAAGCCCATTTTGGAGGAGACCTACGGGGTGCTGATCTACCAGGAGCAGGTCCTGAGGGTGGTGGCGGAGCTCACGGGCTCTGGGCTCGACTGGGCGGATGCCTTCAGGCGCTCCATGACCCACGACAGAAGCCCCGAGGAGATGGAGAAGCTCAAGGGAGAGTTCATCTCGAGGTGCCTCGCTCAGGGCCATTCCCCGGAGCTGGCCGAGGAGGCATGGAGGCAGGTCTCAGCCTTCGCAGCCTACGGGTTCTGCAAGGCCCACGCTGCAGCCTTCGCCTACATCACCTACCAGTCCGCGTATCTCAAGGCCCACTTTCCCCTGGAGTTCTACCTGGGGCTTCTCAACGCGGGACAGGTGGGAACCTATCCCCACAGGGTGATCCTGAACGAGGCCCGAAGGCGTTTTCCGGTATACCCTCCCCATGTCAACTTCAGCCGCTTCGAGTACACCCGTGAGGGGAACGGCATCAGGGTGGGGTTCTGCGCTGTGAGGGGAATGGGTCCGAGGACCGCAGAGAGGATCGTAGGGGAGAGGGAAGCCGGGGAACCTTTCAGGTCTGTCGAGGAGTTTCAGGACAGGGTCAGGCCCAACAGGAGGATCTTCGAAGTCCTGTGGGCGATAGGGGCGCTGGAGGGGCTTGAGGGTTATGGACGCGAGGCAGCTTAGGCTGGCGCTGCTCGAGGAGAAGTACCTGACTGTGAACGTCAGGAGCCACCCTCTTGCGCCCTTCAGGGATGAGTTGAAGAAGATGGGCTTTGTCACCAGCAGGGAGCTCAGGAGGATGCCGAACGGCGCCAGGGTGAAAGTGGCGGGGCGTGTGATCCTGGTTCACACCCCGCCGACCCGGAGCGGGGTGAGGGTGATGTTCATAACGGCGGAGGATGAGTTCGGGTTGATAGACATGGTGCTGTTTCCTGCAGAGCAAGAAAATAACGCTAAACGGGTGCTCTCGGACCCACTCTGTGCCTTCTATGGAATACTAAGAAGGGTAGGCACAAAGGCGATTACGATGGTTATTCAGGAAATTTTGAACCTGATAACACAAGTCAAATCTCACAACGTGTCACAACTATCTGACTGCTCACATTCTACTTGAAAATCTGCCCACGCAATTTGTAGACGAGCCCCTAGTCTTCGCTGTCCTATCGTAGGTGATCCCCATATGGGTGCGGGTTCAAGTGCAGAAAGCATATTTTTCAACTGCCTTTTTGCCTCCTGAGACTTCCGATACGAGCCCTTGATTTCCACTACTTTTATGTGGGCACGCATTCCACGCGGAGACACTTCTCCATGGAACACAAGCCCGTCAATATCGCCAACTTGATGTTCGTGGCTTTTATCATCGCCCACAAAAACGAGTAATCTCCTAACGCTAACAATAACCAACTTATTCTCGTAATTTTTTAGCAATTCCGCCTTCGCTCTTAGTTCTGAAGCTAAAGACACTTTCGTCGATACTTGTTCTTCGTATTCCTTTAGCAGCTTGGATAGCACATTGGCTGGGCCAAACACGGCACGAGGAAGATCGTGATCAAGGTGCCACTCATATCGACAACTTGCCGAAAAAAATTCTTTAAGTAACGCCATTACCAGTTCGGCTGACAGCTTATCCAATAGGAGAGCAGTCATTGCAAATTCCCGTTCTCTAGTGCTGACATCTCGCAAGCTCTTATTCATAATTCGCCTTATCCGTTCGAGTTCTTTGTACGCCATCAGAAGAGCAGGAAGGTGTCGCTTTGTATCTGAGGCAGGACCTAAGATTTGGCACACATATTCTGAGCTGTGCGGAAGACGCCACACTATTGGCACATATCTATCTCTGAAAGGCGCTGGCAAATCCCGTAATAGTTTGCCTTCTATGATGCGAGGGTTTGTGGAAGGATTACTAGGTGGTCCAAATAGCAGCTCGTCTAAAGGAGGTTCAAGTGCAACTTCTAACCTCACGACTGATTCTAACTCCTTGGGTTCAATTTTTTCTTCCAACCTCCCCCGAGCCAAAATTTCAACAGTCTCTGCGAAGCCATGCCTTCTCAATGACCTTTGAACGTGGTGTCTAAGGGAGTGCTCTCTTCTCGCAATTTTTTCTAGGACGGAGCTAGCGAGGTATATACTTCGATACATGTACCGTTCGACGGGTAGCAGAACGTCCTCTTCCCCATAGAGAGGATCCATCAATAATTTTGCGAGTGCTTCTTTGTCCGAGAAAAGTGACGTCGGGTTAAGCCCCAGAGAAGAGGGTGTATAGCTTGAGTCCAGTATTAAATAGGCCACCCGCCTTATTCGATCGAAAAGCCAACACAAGCGCTGTACATCCTGATCTGCTAAGACATAGGCTCGCAAAATATGCCAGTATTGAGTCCAGCTTGCCGTGTCGAACTGTTTGACAAGAGTCCTGAGACGAACGAATGATAGCGCTTGGTAAAATTGATACACATCTGTGTGCTTTAGCACTGATCTGGCCCATTCTTGTAGCTCCGAGTCATCTGCAAATACTGACAGAAACTCTCTCCTAGCGCCCCCACTGTCCTGCCACACTTCTAACAGTAGCGCTCTTTCCGTAGCAAAGGTAAACTGCAAGTGTCCAAGGTTAAGCAGTAGCGACCAGCAATTCAGCAACTCGAATCCAGATGATATGCTCCCTGTTGTCAGGATTACACGATTGCTAATATGAATGTTTGGTATTTCTCGGCACTTTTCTATCAAGGCCAGAATCAGTACTACGTATTCCCAACGGGAGTGACGGGCGCCCTCCCACGCTAAGCGGATGGCACCGAGATGTTCTAGATCCTTAAGCCGGTCTATTTCACCGGTGGTCAATAGGACTCTGTAAAGATTTTCACTCTCATTAAACAAGTGTCCTTTGATGAGTCCCAACATAGGCAAGTGATACTGCAGATCAACCATGAGTCACCCCCTAGTGCTCTATTTTGCTCTTTCACAGGTTTTCGCTCGCTACTGAATTACTCTCCCGGTACCTTTTTTGCGCGGACGCTTATTATGGACTCCTGCTTCCTAGATCGCTGATTTCCTCGGGTTGGCACGCAAAGGATCCGCTCAAATACTTGAGCAGTTTACCTACGGGGTTCTCGGCAACCATTCAGGAAAGAAAATGATTACGCAAACGCTCCGCTCGGATAACGCGGTTGAACCTCACGATAAGAGGGTCACTTGTGTCGTCAATACGTTAAGACTTCGGTGCCGGCAGAATACTGCAATTAACAGTCTCTGTCAAGCAATATAACTCATCAGTAGGAAAGTAGCCGCTACTAGAAGCGATATCGGCCTTAAGTTTGGGAAGTTCATGTGCAAACGCGTTATGATGTATGATAATATTTAAACAGGATGCAGCTGTTACTGCCCGAGGATCTGTATGAGCGGCTGAGGCTGAAAGCTCACAGCAGAAACATTTCCATGGTCTCCATCACAAGGGTAGGCCTTGTCAGCAGTTTCGGCATGCGCCGGAGGCTGAGGAGCATCGAAGATTTTTCCTTCGTGGGGGTAGGTGAGTCGGACCAAGGGGAGCTGGCCCCGGTGTCTGAGAAGCACGACGAAGCGCTGGAGGAAGCCTTCGAGTGATCTTCCTTGACACACTCCCTGATATGCGCCCTTGCCGACAGGGCCGAGCCAAAGCACAACTGCGCAAAGGAGAAGAGGAGGCGCCGAGGTTTGAGTCTGGTGGACTGTGTCAGCTTTGTGGTCATGTCATGAGGCACCGCGGGGTCAGCACCTACCTGGCCTTCGATGAGGACTTCGCCCGCGAGGGCTTCATCCCCTGGAATCCATGGCCGGGGCGTCTTCAGGCCCAGCTCAATGGCAGCGCCTCGGGGGCATAAAGTCCGCGTTTCGGCCAACCTGGTGAAAAAGGCCGTCGAGTTTTTCGACCGGCTCACTGGGACCCTCGAACCCCTGCACCGCGAGATCACCCTCTACAGCCCCCGAATCCTGGCGATGCGGGCCTCCGACGGCTGCCTGGTGGCCGAGCTCGCGCTCCCCTGGATGAAAGTGGACCTGGGGAAGCGGGTGCTCACGGTTTCTCTGGATCCCCTGAAGGCCTTTCTGAAACAGGCTGAAGGCGATGTGGAGCTGCTGATCGGGAGGGAACTTCGCCTCACGCATGGGAAAGACGTTCTCACCCTCGAAACCCGGAGGAAGGCACAGCTCCCCGAGTGGCCGAAGGGGGAGGAGGTGGCAGAGATGCCCTGTCAGCGCCTGAGGTCCGTGCTCGATTTCGCCAGCGTCCATCTCACCGACGCGGACTCCGTGGAGCTCGGCACCTGGCAGGGGAAGCTCTACGCAGCGGGCTACACGGATGGCCACCTGGCGGCAGCGCTCACACCTCTTGAGGCGAAGCGGGGTTTCTCGGTACTGCTGCCCTACGCGAGCGCCCGGCACCTGGTCAAGGGCCTGGAGCTGCTGAGGAGGGAGACGCTGACCCTGGAGCTCCCGGACGGGACGCCGGTCCTTCGCGGAGGCCCACTGAGGATAGCCCTCCTGGGCAGGACCGGTGCGAGGGACCTTCAGGGGGCCCTGGGGTTTCTGTTCGGCGAACACGGTCCCCCGCTCTGGGTGATCAGGGCCCCGGAGCTGAGGAAGCTGGCCTCCCGGGCGGCCAGGATGCAGCGAAACGGTGCCTCCGTGGCCTCGCTGAGGCTTTACCCCAACCGGGTCGAGGCGGTGGTGGAGTCCGAGCACGGCACCTACCGCAGCTTCGAGGAGGTCCTGATGACCCGCAACCCGGCGCGGTGTGACGTCAGGGTGAGGATGGAGAGGTTCAATTCGCTCCTTGCGCGGTTCGGGCAGGGCAGGGTTGTGCTGCACTGGACGGGGAGGGGGCTGCTGATCACCGACGGCAGGGGCCGAAGCGTGCTGCTCAGCGAGAAGTCTCCGGACTGAGGTTTCCCTTTGGGCCTAAGAACCGCGGCGGAGAACAGGTTCCGCTTCGAGCTTCACTCCCCTTTCGGCCAGGTTGTCCATGACAAAGGGGTAGGGTTCCAGGTATTCGACCTCGAGCTCCTCGGGGGAGATTCCGTGTTCTCGCAGCAGCCGGGATACCCGCTCCATTCCCTTTGCTCCGAAGATTTCGTACATCACCGCAGGCCAGGCCACAACCCCTGCCTCCATCAGAAGCCGCAGTCCGTGAACGGGAAGGTCGTAGAATTCCCCTCTGGCCCCGGTGATCCTCTCGAAGCTCTCCTCGTCCCACCCCTTGAGGCAGACCCTGACGTAGACCCTTCTCAGGCCCGCCAGCTCCTTTGCGAACTCTGGGTGCACTCCGAAGAGCAGCCCGTTGGTCTCCAGGATGAAGTCGGCCATGGGCTCCCTTCGGGCGACGATCTCCATGACGCTCAGCAGGTGCTCGAAGGACCTCCTGCCCAGGACAGGTTCGGCGCCGCTCACTCTGACCTTGTTGAGCCGTTTTCGCCTGAGGATTCCGAGGAGCCTTTCTGCCGCCTCCTCGGAGCTCACGAAAAATCCCTTTGCACGGGCAGGATCGTGGTTTTTACCGTAGTTCCAGCAGTAGGCGCAGAGCAGACAGCACCCCACGGCATCGGCCGTTGCGATGCCCCCGTAGTAGCGGGCGGCTCGGAAGCGGTAGTACTTTCGGCGGGGGCCGTCCATGACCAATCCTTCCACCTCCCGGGCACGGGCAACCGGGTCGAAGGGCAGGTGGAGCATTTGTGGATTTTCGCCTCTCAAGGGATAGCTCCTGTGCCTGCGACGCCAAATCGCAACTAAATGTACCCCCAGAGCGTGGGCTGCACCGCTTTGAGCTCCACGTGCTGGGCGGCTATCCCCTGCTGCCTGAGCAGCTTGGCGAACACACCCGAGCCGTGAACGGTGTACACTCGCGCGGGCTTGGCGAGCTGGATGTAGACCACCAGCTCCGCGTAGTCGGCATGGTCCGAGAAGGGGATGCCTTCATCTGCACCGACTTCCTCGACCCTCTTCGGATCCAGGGCCCAGCCGCTGAGGAACACGGTCCTGGTGTTCGGGATGGGCTTAATGAGATCGGGCCTCCAGGGAGGGACCACGATGACCTCCGACCCCGGGGTGAACGGGGGGAAGGGCCTGTAGTTGATGAGGTCGACTCCGAGCTCCCGGTAGATCTCCGTGGCGTCGAAGATGGACTTTTCGAGCCTGCAGGTGATCCCCGCGTCCCCGAGCACTTTTATCGCCTCCTGGGCCTTGCCGATGGTGTAGGCCAGGACCACCGGGGTGACCTTCCTGGCGAAGCACCCCCTGACGAACCTCAGGAGGTCCTCGGCCACCTCCTCCCTCTTCGGGAAGACGTACCTGGGCTCACCGTAGGTGGACTCGATGATGAGGACGTCGCAGGGCCTGATCTTTACGCGCTCCGCGGTGAAGGAGGCGCTGAGCTTCACGTCTCCGGTGTAAACCACCCTGATCCCCTCAACCTCTATGCAGATCTGGGCCGAACCCAGGATGTGCCCAGCGGGGAGAAGCTCCACCGTAGTGTCCCCGATCCGGTGCTTCTGCTCGAAGGCCAGGGCGGTGACGTCCGCATCGGGGTACTTCCGCTGGTAGAACCTGGCGGTGTTGAGGGAGAGGATCACGTGGTTGTGCCTCCGCATGAGGTGGTCCGAGTGGGCGTGGCTGACGAAGGCGAGAAGTTTTTGCCTCGGGGGGTCGAGCCAGAGGTCGGTTCCCCTGACCCTGAGGCTGTCCTCCACTTCGAGGATGCCCTTAACCAGCTCAGGAATTTTCAAGGAAGGCCGCCTTTTCACGCTCTGTGCAGCGCCAGTACGGGAGAGAAGGCATCAAGGGCACTTTTGGCCAGGGAAGGCAGGTGGTCAGACATTGCCCCCGCCGTTCGCTCAAACCCTCGCTTCAACCGGGGCCAGGTTTTTTCGAGCGTCCCTATGCCATAGCGGACACCAATGGCCGCTGCAAAGCAACCCGCTATCTGGATCCACACGGGAAGACCAGCAGCGGCTACGGCGGACGATGCCAGGCACACCGAACCGGTGACCAGCGCCCCCTTTCCCATGTGGTACGCGAGCTGGCCAAAGCCAGCATTTCCCTTTCTGAGCATGGAGAAAAGCTGCCATGCGAAGACGAGCAGCAGAGCGGGGTTCGCTGAAGCGATAGTGGCGATCAGCATGCTCCCCAGTAGTTCCGCCGTCCGATCGCTGCTAATCTTGCCCCTGCCCAGCGCGAAAAGCAATATTGCGGCAATGGCCCCCAGGAGTTCCACGGCGTTCGCGGTCAGAGCATCGGCTATGTACATCTTCGAAATCCCGAGGGGACGAAGCACTCTAGCCATCGAGTCCAGAGTCTCGGGGGACAGGGAAAAGAAGGGGTTTATTCCGCTGACCGAGCAGAGATCCGCAAACAAGTGCTGCACTGCTTCGCAGATCTCCCTGAGGAGTCCGTCGTCCGGCGAAACATCTCTCACCGCCCTTATTGCCCCAAACAGGGTGTGCTGACCGTCCACCAAATGATGGTAGAGCGATCCTCCGACGTGAGTCTTCAAATAGACGCTGTCGATCGCTTTGTCATACTGGTCCAGGTTCTTGTTAAACTCCTGGGCAAGCCATTTGGCGAGGCTGTGGCCGACTGGGCCCACCAGCACACCCTGCGAGACCTCTCCTCCCGCCACTGATGCCCACTCGTGCATGGCTTTCTTCGCCTCAGGCGACCATATCTCCACCGCTTCCTTCGAGAATCTGATCCTCTGTCGTTTTCCATCCGGGCTCTCTCCGCGAACTGTTACCACGAGCTCTGAGTCGACCTCTGCCGAGATCCCTCTGCGAACCCCTCTGATTCTGCGTTCTATGTCTCCGCGGTCCATTCCTCCACCTCCTCCCTTCATGTCATGCTCACCTTCTTGAGCTGGGTGGATGCGGTTTTGAGGGCTGCAAGGAATGACGACAGCCGTGCGCTCAGCTGCCGGTAGTCGTCCAGCGAGAGCCTGCCTGAAATCGCCTTTTCCCAGGCCTGCACGACGCCCTCCACACACTGGTCACAGGCCGTGTGAACGGCCCTTATGAGACCCTTCGAAAGAAGCGTCTGAAGGACCTCCTGGTGTACCTGGCGGATCACCTTTTTTACGCGTTCTATTTTGTCCTGCTTGCTCTTCTCCTGCGTTGCCAGCATCACGACCCCCCCGATGGCAGCTGCGACTGCGGCCGCAGGGGGAAAGACATTGGCAAGCGCATATTCGACGTGTGCCATCCAGCTGCGAGGCCGGCCACTGCGGCAGCGGACGCTCCGAGTCCCGTCCCGAGGGCCTGGAGGCTCACATCCAGCTCGGACCCCACCGTTGTGGAGGCGTGGTCCTTCGGGAGCGCAAATGCGAACTGCAGGTCCGGAGACTCGCCGGATATTTTGCGTCGCCATTCCTCCTTGAAGGCCTCTATGCGCTTGACAATGAGCCCGCTGAGATCCTTCTGGAGTGACGCCGTCAAACCATCCTTGATAATTCGTTCGAGGAATGTGTCTGTTTCTCGCGGGGTGGGGACCCCTGGAATTGGCTTCTTGAGGAACTTTCCCGCCAGATCCGTTGCAGCTTTCACCCCCTTTGCGGCGACCTTGGCCGGGGAACGGACGAACGCATCCTTTGCTCTTTCCGCGAGGTCGAATTCTTTCTCGATCAGCGAAACAAGCTGGTTCTCCTTGGTGTCAAAGTAATCGGCGATCGCATCGAGGAGTCCCTGTATGAACGTTCCCGTCATTTCTCGGGCAAATTTCTCGAGGTCTGCCCTCCTGCGAGCCATTGCGTCAGAGTAGGACAGATACGGGGTGATCCTGGACTGGAGACTGGTGGACAGGTTGTCCAGCTGCTGGGCGAATCTGTTCAGCTCCAGTTTCGTGTGTGCGTCATCAATTCGGGCCTTTGAATCCGCTTCGCTCCTGCACGTGAGAACTATCCGAAGTGCGTCCTCTGTCAGCGGCAAGAACATCTCTTTCAGCTCGAGGCCGATCCCCTGATCCTTGTCCGCAAGCTGGTTGAGGAAGTCGGATAGCCCATGGTACTCACTGGACACTTTTTCCAAAGCATCCAACAGATCCTGAACTTCAGTGGCCTCCTGCATGTCTTCCTCCTATTGAATGTCAACGACCTAAGTGCTTGCCAGAGCGAACTCCTGAGCGGCATTCAGCTCCTCCAGCAGCCCCACGAGCCTCTTGAACACCAAGGCGTTTATCAGGGCCTGACCCCTCGGGCAGTTGTTGAAGAAGAAGTACGTCCTGTTGGTTTCCCTCACCACGTCCTTGACCGCGTCGATGATCTCGTCAAGCTCCTCCTCGCTGTACAGGTAGTCGTAGCGGTCGTCCTTGGACGAGTCGAACCACCTGGGGTTTCTGCCGTGAAACCTGAGGTACCCCGTTTTTGATGTGGCCACAGGTAAGAAGGGATGAAGGCCCTTGAGCCTGGGTTCGTCCACTATGCAGTAACCCATCCCCAGCTCCTTCAGGAGTCGAAAGGCGCTCGGGCGATTCCAGGCCCTGTTCCTGAATTCCACCACCACGTCGAAGTTCTGCAGTTTCTCCCGGCACCACTTGAGATAGTCGTAGGTGACCCTGTTCGGCCAGAAGGAGTAGGGGAACTGAAGCAGCACCGGGCCTAGTTTTCCCGCCTCCTTGAAGGGCAGGATCCCCTGCACGAACTGGTCGAACACCTCCGTGGTGTCCTTGAGGGTCCTCCTCTCGGTACCCTCCCAGATGTCATGGGTCATGCCACTGAAGCTGCGGATGACGAACTTGAAGTCGTCGGGCACCTTCCTTGCCATCGCCTCGGACGTCTTAGGGGAGGGGAGACGGTAGTAGGTGTAGTTCACCTCGACGGTGTCGAGCCCCAGGGAGTCGGCATAGTACTCGAGGACGTTGCGCTGGCGTAGATTAGGCGGATAGACCGTGCCGAACCAGTCCGGGAACTGGTAGCCGGAGGTGCCTATTCGGTACTTCTTGACTTCGGAAGGCACCATCCCTGATTCAAGCCCATTTTACTCCAAAAATGGCTCATATCAACTTGATCAGGGTTCCCCTGCGGACAGCGATAGCGGAATTCGTCAACGCCGCGCTCGCGCCGTTTTAGCTTCCCCCATAACGACCGCAATCCCAATATCTGGCATTCGTCACACAGCAACTGGTGCAGGCGGGACAAACGACATCAGGGCGAACTCTCCTTTCTGTCACTGGGCATACGTACGGGAGAAAAAGTGATTGTGATCCACACGGAGTTCCTCAAATCCGTTCTCCTCATTGGAGAAGCTTCCTTGCAGGGATGGAAAGGGCAGGCCCGGTTAAGGGAATCCCGCGGGAAAGGTGGTCGACCATGATTGAAAGAGTGGAAGCCCTATGCTAAAAACGGCAAAAGAAAGAGAAGAAAATGGAAAGCCAAAGAGGTTATAGTCAGGTTCGTTGCTTTCGACAGCGAAGCCCAGAGGAATGAGGACTATAGATTATGGGTGAGGAGTTTGTTGAAGATCGGTAAGAAGGAGGGTTAGCATGCGAGTCACGTCTTTCGAAGAGGTATGGTAAAGAATCAAACAACATGCCCGGGAAACCTTCTATAGAAAAAGGGGCGTGCTTTTTACCTATGAGGTCCGTGGCGACGTCTTTTTGCCAAGCAGGACCGAGTATGCCACAGCTAAGACCGATTTCCGCAAAGCCTATGAACGCGTTCCTCTCAAAGGTCCCGGCGAGATCAATTATCTATTCAGAGGACCTGCCTACATATGGGCGGTTCTCCATGATAGAAGGAGCTCAAGAGGAGATTGGCGATGTGCTGTTTTTGAAAATTTTTAAATATGGTATTGAGTAACTTCTAACTAAAATGCTGTGGAGGTGTAAATGAACGTAAACGAACTCTTAGAAGCCGCATATAACGGGGCCATTGTACTTCCTGATTTTCAGAGGAGCTTTATATGGGAACCGGAAGACGTCAGAGAACTTTTGGTGTCCGTGCTAGGAGATTACTTCATCGGTTCGATGCTCGTTTTAGAATGTTATAAGGACGATTCACCTTTTGCACTGAGGCTTATCGAAGGCGTCGAGGAGGTACATCCTGAGGCTGGGATACAGTCCATCGTTAAGATCCTCTTGGATGGCCAACAACGGACCACAGCGCTGTTTTATGCCGTTTACGAACCAGATATTCCTCTGAAGAATCGAAGAAGTCCTTACAGGTTCTTCGTGAATTTGGATAAAGCCCTGTCGAAAAACTGGGACGAGGCTGTGATAGGGGTAAACGTCAATGATAGAAAAAAGATGGCGGAGGTCACCAAGGACGATAGGGTAATTTCGTTCTCTCTCCTGACCAAGATTGGGAAATTGGCAGCTAAGTTCAGAGACGACAGCCGATTTGAGGAAATACTAGAACTCGCCAATAATTTCATGAACCGCGAAATTCACATTATAACCCTTCCGCGCGGCACGGATTTGGAGAAAATAGTCGAGACGTTTGAGAGAATAAACAGAACAGGAAGGCCTTTGTCGATTTTTGAGCTCCTTACCGCGGGGTTGTATCGGTTTGGCATAAAGCTTCCCAAACTGCTTGAGGAGGCGAGAAAAACATACGAGTTCACAAGATATGTTCAACCTGAGTTTATACTGAAGGAGATCGCTCTACTGCGCGACAAAGAACCCAAGAGGAGAAACATACTTGACCTTGAACCAGATGGATTTGAAAGAGATTGGGACAGGGCCTGTGCGGCTTTGGAGAACGCATATCACAGGGCAACTGATATTAGGGATGGCTACGGAGTACTGGATTTCACTAAGTGGATGCCCTACTCGACGATGCTGGTTCCATTGGGAGCCATGCTTGAATATTTAACAACGCACAGGCTGGAAGCGAAGGTAAATTACGAAAAGATTGACAGGTGGTATTGGGCGTCGGTTTTCTCCAACAGGTATGATCAAGCTGTGGACAGTACGTCGTGGCATGACCTCAATGTGGTGAAATCATGGATCAGAAATGACAGTATGGTTCCGGATTTCATAAAGAACTTCGATGCAAAAGCGGTTGACCTAGACGTTGACAAACAGTCAGCCGCTGTCTACAGGGGTGTGATGAATCTTATAGTATTAGCAGGAGCAATTGATTTCGAATCTGGTAAGCCACCTCAGTTCGGCAAGGAAGTGCTACAGGATGATCACATTTTCCCCAAATCAATATTCAAAGAACATCGTATTCCAAACCGAACACTAATCTCCACAAATTCGAGAAAGGGAAATGCAAAACCTTCCGTATATTTCAAAAAAAGAATGGAGGAACTTGGAGAAAGCCAACTTAAAGACATTCTTGAGTCTCATATTATCCCGCCAAGCGCACTATCCTACCTGCTTCAGGATCGTCTCGAGGATTTCCTCGACGTAAGGGGACAAGCAATTGTAGAACACATACGTAAAAAGGTCGGGGCAACGATTTAGACAATCATCACCCCTCCTCCCACAACCCAAGCTGATTTTTGCCGCTTCCCGTGTGTTCTTCCTCCCCTTCGGACTCCTCAACCTTCCTAACCCTGCCTTCTCTGAAGCTGTAAAAGCTCCTGTGCACGATTATGATGCTGTCCAGGACCTTTATGCCCAGAAGGTCCCCGCAGGCATAGAGCTTCTGGGTCATGCTCTTGTCCTCCGGCGAAGGCCTCGGGTCACCACTCGGATGATTGTGAACCGCAATGATGGACGCTGCTGAGCACGTGAGGGCCGACTTGAAGACCTCCCTGGGATGAACCACCGCGCGGTCCAAGGACCCGACAAAGGCCTCCTCGCACCCTATCACGTCATTTTTCACATCCAGAAATATCGTGAAATACCTCTCTCGGTCGCTGTCCCCCAAATCCCGCATAAATCGATACACATCCATAGGGCTCTCAATCGTGTAGGGCTCATACTCCTCAAGGCCTTCCCGAACAAGCTTGAGGCTGATCTTATAGCCTTTATAGATCTCCCCGTCGAAGCAGGATTTCTTGGCCATTGGAAATTGGATGGGAGAAAGGGATTTTTAGGTGTATGTGAATGGCTTGCGGAGTTTGCTTGGATTTCTTCTTTTTTCTGTTATATTTGTTCAAAACAAACGCAGAAGGAGGTAAAAGATGGGTGGCCTTGCATTGGTGGATATAATCGTGGATACAATCCAGACGATCATTATAGGGATAATGTTGCTAATAGTTGTAATTTACCAGCGCAAGAAGATCGAAGTGCTGACTGAGCGTATTAAAAGTCAAGAAGGATTAACGAATTCAATGAGAGAATTAGTCAATTCGATGAAAAACATAACCAATAGTGCAATTTCCTTATATGATCCGCAAACACTGAATAGGGCGCTACAGTTGCATAGCCAAAAGATAAAATCGGAGATAGAATCACGTCTTAAGAAAGAAATGGAAGAAACAATTAAGGAAAAGGAGCAAGATTTAGAGTTCACAAAGAAGGAGTTATTTGCAGCTATTCTGGCTCTTTCGGATGCATTGGGATTTCTCCCCCCTCCTATTAGAGAAAAAGTGGTTAAGGACATGGAAGAAAGCACATTAAAATCGAGCATCGCTCGAACCATAAAGATATATGAGAAATTAGACAAAACCAAACCTTCAAATGTTTTAGAATCCATGATAAAGCAGCAATCTACATGAGTCTCTTTGCAAGGTCCTAATTTACACTTATTTACTCAACCACCGAAGCCTTTTTAAGCTCTGTACTGCAAAGACTCATATATGACAGGACCTAATGCCTCGGGAATGTGGATAGCAGCTATTATAGTAATGGTCGTCGTGACTATAATCTTCTTAGTAGGTTCCCAGCTCTTAACAGACATACAAAGCCATCAAGAAGTAAACAGCCCGGCGTATAACATAACTAACCGGGGACTTGAGGCATTAAATATACTCAGCACAGGACTGTTATGGATTACGTCAGCCCTGACACAAATCCCGTAGGTTTACTTTTCCAGGTCAGACTCAATTCTTTCCTTCGGGGCTAGTTGGGGAAGCGATTTCACGGGCGGTTCTGAGACATCTGGAGTGGTCTTGTGCGTCCCCTCTGGTAGTGGAGCAAATTTGGGTAAGGTCTTCTTTCTTGGAGTTTCCGGGAAAGCTCTGGGCTGAACGCCCTCCTGAAGGGCCTTTAGGGCCTCTGATAGAGCCTTTTCTAGAGACTCGATTTTGGCATCCAATTTGTGCACCCTTGCAGGAATAACCCTAACCTTTGATGAGAGGGCAGTGATTTTTTCATTCAGCGAAGCCATATCTTTCTTCAGCCCAGCAACCTCCTTTCTCATCTGCCTCATCTCCACGCTTAGCACATTGCCTACAGTTATCCTGCGAAGAGCAGGCCATATCAGGAGAACCACAGCCAAGGCAACCATCAGGCAGTCGGTGAAGTAAAAAATCTTCTCCGAGCGCTTCTTAAAGGCGTATACAACAAGGCCCAGAAGCCCCCATCCCACAACCCAAGAAAACACTATTATCGGAGTATTCACCCAGGACGGCATCAAACAAATGATACACCAAAGTCAAAATCTCTCCAACAAATCGAGTCTCACCCCCTCACCCAAATGCTCCCTTCAGCTCCAAACACATGCTCCCTTCACCTCTCAAAAATCCCACTCACCGCCCCAACTCCCTCCCAAAAATCCTCCTCAGCGCCTCGGTCAATTTTTCCCTTGACCGCTCAGAGGGCTTCCTGCCCCGCATCTCCCAGTTGATCACAGTGTCCTCGCTGACGCCGACCAGCCTGGCGAAGTCCTTGATGAGCAGGCCGTGATCGAGCCTGAGCCTGCGAAGCCATTCACCGAAGCCCCGGGGCTCCCTCGGATAGCCGGGTTTGAAAAGTGCAGGGCCTGGTTTTGAAAAAATCGTGTATAATGGCCCTGAGGATGCAAGCCTCAGAAGAGATGACAGGCCAGGCAGGCTTTCGAGAAAATGTCTTGCACGCTTGTGTTCGCGTCTGCGGCCACTGACAGGAAAGCGAAATCAAGTCTTTTACTATCCAACATATCGAGGAACACTATGTTTGGTTTCGAGGGGAAAATGGCGAAGTCTTCAGACTTCCGAAGCGACACATAAGGGAGGTCAACACGTCGGGATAAGGGCCCAAACGTTGAACAGTACGCATTTTCCTTGGAGCATCAACGCACTCTACGGGCTCTGCACTTTTGCGGAACTCGAGAGAGGAGGCCATCATGCCGACCGGATACAGTATATGGGCCAGCATACCAGATGCTGGGCCTTGTGAAGTTTATTATTCAATGAAGTCTCGAGATATTTTTAGTAGGGGGGATAAAAATGGTTAGGGTTAACTTCCGGAATTTTTTTATAACGGTAATACTGGTCACTATATTACAACAAAGTCACTTAGCCTATGCTAGCGATATAACTAATATCCACGACATTTTGTCAATTTTCGATAGAATAAGTTGGGAATTTAGCATAGATCGTATTAAGAGAATTTTCCCGAACAAAGAATGGAGACAAACTTCTTTTGTCAATGCAAAGATTTATTTATTTTTTTCAGAAATCGATAATGAACCCGTCAGCATTTGCTTTTTGTTTAGTAATGATGGCGAGTTGGCTCGAATAGCAGTTCCTTTCTTGTTTATAAACAACGTTAGCTCAAACGCTCTTTGTAAAAAATACTTAGATACGTTCAAGCAACATTATGGGCATATGTATGATATCGTAGGTGATCCCTCTAAAGCGAAAAATTTTTCTTATATTTGGAATATAAAAGACAGCATCATATTGTTAGGAATAAACCCAAAAGGACAATTGACAATTCACAAGATAAGAAGGTCAAAAGCTTTCCTAATACCCAAGTTTGACAATACGAGATGAGAGGGGTTGCCTTAAAGTAAGCATTTCAAGGACCATAAAGATAATTTGCCTTTACCCCTGCATCTCCCATTTCACACTGGACAAACTCAACCTAAAGGTCCTAGGGACTTAGCTAGCCTTCTTCGTATCCTCAAGAAGTGCAACGCCACATCTACAGCACCAACGGTGACGGACAGCAATGTTATTTCTCAAAGTTCTTTTTATGAAACATTCTCATCGTTCCGTGCGCATTTTGATTAGCATCATTTTCTTTAAATGTGGAGGCAAGAACTCCAACTTCACTTAGCATGCCCATAGCCCGAAGCATGTTGTGCAAGCTACATATTTCCCGGTAATCCAAGCCCATTCTCTTGCAAGCCCACGTCCGAAGGAATCTCGGAGCGAAGCGCGCAGAAGCAAGTACGCTTCCTCCCAATGCTACATCGAAGTAGGAACCAGTGAGGACTTGAGCGAACAGCAATAAAAGTCCAACGAACACCACAACCATAAGAGCATAGGTACATACAACCTGTTTCAAATTCGGCAAGCTTTCCTGAATGACTAGGTACTCGTCAGCAAAGCCGCCATAAGCACTCGGAGCTACGCGAGGCCTGAACCCCCAAGGAATGACGCGCAAGCTGCGTAATGGTAAAATGGGTATAAACCAACAGACGATCCATTCCGTCGTTACATATGACCCGTCGGGCTTAAAGTCTCTTTGGCCGTAAAATGTGGTACCGAAGCCATTGATCATATGAGGCATCGTACCCCTCCTTCAAAAATGGCTCTTCTTCTTTGCAATAAGCTCTAAAGATTGAACTGCCACCCCCGCACGCGTTCCCCTATACTGCGCCGGATGTGCTTGCGGCTCTCCTCGAGTTCCGCAGCTCTCCGCTTCAGAATCGAGAAAAGCGCACACGCCGACGCCGACCTCCGCCCTGCAGGATTGCTTATGCTGCCGTACTTGCCGTTCGTAAATTTCCAATGATTCTACGGCCGCCTCAAGCGCCTGAATTCCCAGGGCGCTACCGGTTGGCCCTGCGACCATAGACCCTTTCCCAGTGTTCTGGCGTCCTCTTCAATCTGAAGCAACCGAGGATTCCTACAGTACCTTCGGTAAACCCAAGCCAGTCCCTCCCTCACCAACTCCACATTCACGCACAGTTCGTTCCCCTCTGGACCCAGAACATATACCCACCCGATGGCTCTCCCGTACCGGTCGCGATCGACGACCTCAACCCGCACCCTCCTGCCGAACACCAGCGAGCTCGTGAACTGCTTTGCCCGCTTTCCGAAGGCCTGCCTCCTCTCCGGGCAGTCTATGCAGGCGAGGCGTATCCTCACCTGTCGCTTCGCAGGCGTGAGGATGGTAATGGTATCCCCGTCGGCGACTTTAATGCAGCGGCCGGTGAGAGTTTGGGCAGCAGACGTAGTAGCGAGAACAGCGAGAAGGAGGAGCGTAGCCAGAACTCTCAGGATCTCAGAACCGTGCTTCAGGCTCTTCTCACCGTGTTTCACAATTGCCTCCTTATCGGCTTAAGCAAAGTTGCAGAGCAATTTGGGCGATAGCCGTTTGTGCCGTGTTAAGCGACGTACAGCCATTCATTAATGGTCAAAAGCCAGTGACATAAGAAGTGAGATCATAGCAACAATAATCCCGCCAAGTAGCATATCAAGGGTCTTCGTTTTCCAATTGCGTGCTGGGATAAGTTTAAAGTTCAAAATCTCAATGGTTCTAGAAGAGGCCGTTCCACTTCTTGTTGTAAGATTTTGCACGCCTTGTAACGTCTGCATAAATACTAGCTTTTTTCAAGCGGTATGTCGCTTAACGTTCTGGGGATATGTGAAGTTTCGCCTTGCGAAATTTGGGCGAGCGTGAGCGAGCCACATATCCTCCTGTTGTCCGAGTGCGATAGCACCGAAGCGAAGCGGAGAGTTGCGGGCGACGGACATTTTATTTCGTTGTTTTTTCCAATAATTTTTTCCTCTCTTCCTTAACACTTCTAATAAACTTCTCTCCCTCTTTTTCAGCATCTTTCCATAATTTCATCCCCTTTTTTAAAGAGTAGGGATCTGTGAATATCCTTTTGATTTCACCATCAGTTAGATGTTTTTTCATTTTTGCCACCCCTTTGTTTTTTCGGTAAAATAAATCTTATTATATGATTGCTTGATTCTACATCCAAATATTTTTTAATCCATAGTTTTGAAGCCTCCCATAAGTTTTTATATTTATCCTCTCTCCCGTAGTGGATATACTCTCCAAAAATCTCCTTTGCCTCCTCTATAGTTATAGAATAGGAGTGGACAGGATATCCGGTTGTGAGCCGACTTATTATCAGATCTGTGTTTTCTTTAAAACTCTCGTTCATCTCCAATATTTTCTTAGCATGGAGCTCCATCAAACTCGAAGCATCTATCCATTCCTGAAATTCAACAGGATCTAATTTATCAGCCATGGCTTTCCATGGATATGGAGCGTCCTCTTCCGCAACTTTTTCAAAGAAATCATTAAGAGCTCCGAAACTTCTTATCATCGCATTTACTGAGTACATCCTGCCTCCACGTTCCATCTGCACATCTATTGGCGTTAATGAGCTCATATCACCCATTACGATTTCATTGCCTGTAAGAGCAATTAACGTTCCACCACTTGCTGCTATGTGGGGAACAAATACTGTTATTTTATCAAAATTTTTACGTATAGCGTAAGCCACCTTAAAAGAAGATGAAACTCCACCTCCAAATGAATTTATGATTAAAATCAAGTTTTGAATACCCTTTTCCTTTAATTTGTCGATAGCTTCCTCTACATTTAGTTCTTCGGTTAGTCCAATCTCGGCCCATAAGGCTTTTGTAGGACTAACTTTCGCTGGCTGATAAGGTGCAATCATCGCTAATGCGGCGGTCTTTTCATCCATTTCATTTTGAAATGCTTTAGTTATTTCTGGGTCGCCCTCTACTTCTATCAATTTTATCTTATTCGCCATTTTTGCCACCTCAATAATAAATAAAATTATTTATATTCTTTTCAAGCCCGCAATTTCGGACAACTCGGTTATATCCGAAGTATTCGGATATGACGCCGAATTCAGAAGATATCCGAACTGTCCGTGCCCTCCGCCTCTTCCCCATCCCTCTACCACGGCACCCTCCTGACGAACTCCTCCACATCCCGCTGCACCACTGCCAAGTAGATGGCCGTGGTCTCGATTGAGGAATGCCCGAGGAGCCGCTGCACAACCGTGAGCGGCACCCCGTGTCTCAGCAGGTGAACGGCGTAAGAGTGCCGAAACGTGTGGGGATGGGCCCTGTCGTCCTCCAGGCCAGCAAGCTGGCATGCACGCCTCACCCGGCGGTGCAGGGTGCTTCTGTCTGCCCTCGATCCCTTCCGCCCGGCGAAGATGAGGTCATCGGGTCCGGCCCCGCGCTCGATCCTCTCCGTCGAAAGCCTCGCCAGAAGGTCGTCCGGGATCGGAATGATCCGCTCAGCCGGTCTCGGGCTGGGTTTCCGCCCCCTGCCTTTGCGCCTCGGCCTCTTGAGGGTCACAACGCGGATGGTCTTTGCATAGGGGTCCACGTCGCCGAATCGGACTTTGAGGGCCTCTGAAACCCTCACCCCGGTCTTCCAGAGAAAGTCCACGAGCAGGGCGAGGTCCCTCCTGCCGTGGAGCTCGCAGGCCGAGACGATGGCCTTCACCTCGTCCTCCCGGAAGTACTTGGGCAGGGGAGCCGAGGTCGCCCTCACGAGGGCCGTGACGTGCCTCACGAGCGACACGGGCTGCGCCTCGCGGGCTGCAACATTTTGCGCAAATGTAGCATACTCGGGGCCAGACGGTCAAAAATTGGGTCGGTTTTCCCCGCACCGGCCCGCCCGGCACTTTTCAGCTCCGGAGCGCGCCGGACGGGGCCTTCTGCCGCGAGAGGGCACTGATCGGGATGCAACAAAACGTGGATTTTGTCGCAGGTGTACCCCTCGCCCCCCGCTCATGCGTAATCTGCAATTGGACATTGATGGATATGAAGTCATATCCTATTATTTTGATTAAGGAGGTCGACATGAGGGCAAAAGTGGCTGAACGAGGACAGGTCACCATACCTAAGAGTCTAAGGGATCGTTTAGGTATCCGTCCTGGAACAGTGCTGGAATTCACAGAGGAAGGAGGGCGTTTGGTAGCGGTGAAAGTGGAAGCTCTGGACCCGGTCGATCAAGCATACGGGAAATTCGGTCATAAGAGGCGGACGGATGATATCCTACGGAAGCTAAGGGGCGCCTAGTGGTCACTGCCGTCGACACGAATATCCTTATTGACATCCTCGAACCAGACCCTGTTTACGGACTCACGTCAAAGGAAGCTTTGAAGAAATGCCTGCGGGAAGGGGCAGTGGTGGCCTGCGAGGTGGTATGGGCTGAAGTCGCTGTGGCCTATGCCGAAGCCCACGAAGCCCTCGTGAACACGTTGGAACACATGGGGATTCAATTTTCAGCTATAAACCGTGAAGCGGCATTGATGGCCGCTAAGTGCTGGGCCGAGTACTTGAAGCGGGGCGGTGAAAGAAAGCGGATCGCGGCTGATTTCCTGATAGGTGGCCACGCACTGGTGCAGTGTGAGCGTTTGCTCACAAGGGACAGGGGCTTTTATCGCACATATTTCAGGGGTCTGAAGGTCATATCCCCGAAAGAGGCTTTTTGAGAAAGAGGAAGGTCTTTTCCGCCTTTTACCTGCTCCTCCCTGACGGAAGGAGCTTGCAGCTGATGCATGGATAGCACCGCTACATTGGAGCGGTTGACAACGTCCTACGGGGCGGGACATCCCACCCCCAGCCCTGACCACTCTCGTTTGGAGAGTCAGACGGACTTTCGAAATGCCAACTTCCCCCATAGAGTTCACTGAGGAGTTCAGACTGGCCTTTCATCTGGCGGAGGAGACCAGGCAGAATCTGTTCATCACGGGAAGAGCTGGAACGGGAAAATCCACCTTCCTGAGCTACTTCAGAGAAACGACCAAGAAGCAGCTTGCCGTGCTGGCTCCCACAGGTGTTGCGGCAGTGAATGTCAGGGGCCAGACCATACACTCCTTCTTCGGTTTCAGGCCCGACATCACCCCCGAGGCAGTCAGGGACATCAGGCCAAAGCGAAAACGGCTTTACAGGGAACTGGATGCCATAGT
>Ga0190360_1000385_pt1 | contig 25207 bp, 23 predicted proteins | sample 48721834_MG_FD_161271 | JGI IMG/M metagenome (GOLD analysis project Ga0190360, IMG submission 161271) | Hydrothermal vent microbial mat bacterial communities from Southern Trench, Guaymas Basin, Mexico - 4872-18-3-4_MG | ecosystem: Environmental > Aquatic > Marine > Hydrothermal vents >... | reverse complement strand
CTATATTAATGATTTTGAAAATAAAATGTTAGAAGATTTTGCCAAGCATCATCAACATGAGGATAAAATGAAAGGAAGCATTCCAGAAGCGCCTTATCACATAAGAATAATTCCAAATAGTGTTGGTTATATCGCTCATGTAATTTGTGATGTTTGTGCTAAGGAAAAAAAAAATTTTAATGACTTCTTTAGAGATATTACGGATTATAAATGTTGGTAAAATAAAGGTCTTGTAAAGAGAGTTTAATCTATAAAAATATCTTTAAAACATATTAATTAATTTTAAAATAATTATATAATAACTTTTTCTTTAAATAAGTTAAATTAAAAAGATTTAATAACAATTTATAAAAAAGTGATAATATTGGGCGACAATTTAAAAAATACATCAATGGTCGATTTTAATTATCCTCAAGACCTAATTCCTCCACAAAATGGATTATATCGAGCATTTTCTTTTAAAGGGTTTGGTCATTCAGGATCGATTGAGACAATTGCAATATCTTCCGATAATAAATATTTTGTTACAGGGGATTCTCATGGTAGAATAAATGTTTGGGAATTTAAAACTAAAAAATTAATACGTACATTTGGTCATGCTGGCATGATTAGCAAAATAATCATTACATCTGATAATAAGTATTTAATATCATGTGCGAATAATAATTTTATTTATATAAGAGAATTTCCTACAGGAAAAATCGTAAAAAAATTGGTTGCTGAAAAAAGTGGAGAATCTAGTGCATCATTTATCGCAATTGCATTATCACCTAATGAAAAATTTTTAATAACAGGAGCTTTGGATGAGGAGAATCAAGAAATTAATAGCATACAAGTATGGAAATTTCCGATTGCTGAATTAATCCATACAATCTATACAGGAAAAGAAGGGCCAAATAACTTAGCCATTACAACTGATAACAAATATATTATTGCAATAATTGGGTGGGATCCCTTTATTCATATATGGGATTTAACATCGGGTGCATTTATTAGAAAATTTCCAGAAATATGTACTGCTCTTTTATGTATAACAATCTCTCCTCAAGATAATCATGTCTATACAGGAGACTTTAATGGAATAATTACCCAATGGGACTTTCAAACAGGTCTTCCGTTAAAAGAATTAAAAGTAAGCGATACCGAAATAAAAGATATTAAATTTACATCAGATGGAAAATATTTAGTATGTTGTTCAAGTGGGCTAATTAAAGAAGAAATTAAAGGAGAATATAGTAATTTTCTTCATAACTATGGTAACATCGTGATAATTAATCTTGCTAATTTTAGTATAGTAAGAACGATTATTGATAAAAAGAATGGAGATGCATTTGCATCTATCGCAATTACTCAAGATAATAAATATATAATAAGTGGTGATTATTTTAATAAAAGTTTAATTCGAATCTGGGATTTTGATAAGGGACATCTTATTCACACAATTAAAGGGCTATCTCATAAGAATATTGCATCAATTTCCATTTTACCAGATAACAAAACATGTTTTGTGGCGTCTCATCATCCATACATCCAAGTTTTCGATATTACTAATGGGAAATTAATTAAAAAACATAAAATTAGCAATGATCTAGTCTGGCAAGCGAAATTAACTCCTGATGGAAAGAGATTAGTAACAAGTTCACGGGAGAATAATATAAAAATATGGGATTCAGAGAATTTTAATTTGATCCACACATTTGATGAGATACCATTATATGAACCTTTTAGCATCAATCCCTCAGGAGAATATGTTGCCTGTCAAAGTGGAGTTGTAGAAAGAGTAATAAAAATTCTTGATATTAAAAATATGAAGATATTAGACACTGAGATTTATGATGAAGATATATCATTTGTAGAGTTCACGCCAAATGGAAATCTCGTCACTGTTTCTTATGAAAGCACCATAAAAGAATGGGATTTTAAAACAGCTAATTTGATTCGATACTTCAAAAGAAATTCCGGTGGCACTAATTGTGCAATATCTCCAGATGGTAAATATCTTGTTTCTAATCCTAAGTGGAATGATTTATATTTATGGGATTTTGAATCTGGAAAGTTACTTTCTATTTTTAAACGTCATGATGGAATTATTGATCAGATGAGATTTTCTTATGATGGTAAATTGCTTGCCAGTGCAGATTCTGAAGGACAAGTAATAGTTTGGGATCTCCCTAAAAGAATAGGATATGGCCCATTTTTACATAGTGCACGAGTAAATGCTCTTGAATTTTTATCTTCCGGAAATTTCGTGATAACTGGCGATAAAAATGGTGATGTAAAAATTTGGGAATTTCATAAAGGTCCCACATTTGACTTTTCATTTGAAATGGAAGGAGAGCAAGAACTTCCAAAAACAAAGGATGTCACTCCAGAAGATTTTGTAGATAATGATTATCTTAGAATTGTAGATATGCTTATGAAGAAAAAAGATTATAACCAAGTCGATATTGTAAAATATTGGTATAACAAGGGCTGGAATAGCTGTTTACAATTTTGCGGTTTAAAATTTGCAACAGCATTGCAAGAATTTTTAGAAGAGTTTAACTTAACTTCTCCTTATTATTATCAAGATTTAATGAAAAGAATTGAATTTTTACCTAGAGACATTCCAAAAGCAATTACTTCACCTGAAAGAAGGATAGATCTATCTGAATTAACAAGAAAAACACCAGAACAAGAACTATTTGAAAAAATCGGGGGAGTTTTTAAAGAGGTTATTGGTCAAGAAATCCCTTACGAAGATTTAGGAATATTATTAGGAACACCTGAATTTATGCGTTCAGCCATGGAAAGCAGAGATAATATCATAAGAAACCTTTTTGATCTTTTATTTTTAGATTTTTCAAATATCATTATAAGATCATTAGAAACTATTGAGAATCCTGAGAAAATAGAATTTGTTAAAAAGATAATTATTGATAAAATTAATGAATTACGACATTTAATAGAATAAGATAACGTGTATTACAATCAAAAAATTTGTATTTCAATTTTAAATTTTTTTATTTTTTTAAAAAAATACATTATATTTTATTATTTATGAGAGAATGAAATTTAATTATTATCTTATGTGGATTTTTAGATTTTAATCAGGAATGATTATAGTGTGATCCTCTTTTATTCTATCAAGAACGATTTGGGTCTTTACTTCTTCTACACCAGATAAGTTTCGTAATTCCTCTATCAATTCTATCATCTCTTGGTGATCCAAACACTTGAACATTAAAATTATTGGATATTCTCCAGTAACGATATAACCATACTTGATTTTATTCATTTCATCGATTTTCTTTTTGATCTCTTCTAATGGCTGATTTGCCTTGACTCTTAATGAGACGATCGCCATTTCTTTATAACCTAATTGATGACAGTCTATTATCGCCATGAATTTCTTAATTACTTTCGCTTTGGTTAGCTTTTTTAATCTTGCGCGAATGGAGGTAGTGCTCAAGCCTGTTTGCTCGCTAATATCATTTAATGAAGCTTTTCCATTAGACTGAAGGATCTTGAGGATTTTCTTGTCAATGTCATCAATAATTAGGTGATTTTTGGTTTCTACCATTGTTAGTTATAAAATTTTTTGTTTCAAAAATTTTTTTTGTTTAATTGAAAGGGTAATTAATTCTCTACTATTAATAATTCAGTTTTAAAATCAAAACTTTCGTTTTATGATATTTGTTTTTATATTCTACTTTGCATTCGTGATATTAAAAACTGCTTTTTTTATAATTTTCTTTTTTTATTATTAAATATAAAAAGTTTTAAAAATAAACGATAAAACTTTTATTGAGAAATAAAATTACAAAGATTTCCTCAAAATCAATTAAATATTTTTCGTTATAATAAATCCCAGATAATTTTATTAGAAAAATACATGCAAGATTATTCTTAGATCTTAAAATTATTTAATACTCTTTTAATAGTCATTCTAAGTGTGTCCTTATCAATTTCAGGACCAATCTCCATTGCTGTACCATTTACATAAATTTTCCTTGAAATCCCATATTTATTCATGATTTCAAGATTAGTAGATTCATATTCATTTAGGATTACATTTTCTCCAAATTCTGAAACTACTTCTCGTACTCTTTGAGCCTCTACATCGCTTGTTAAACAGAATTTATTCCAAAATAAATCTATAACTACCTTACCCTTGACTTCTTTAAATTTGTATTTTTCCGTTCGGAAATGAGGCAGAGCAACGTTATCATCGAATAATTTACAGAGAATTGCTTCTTCTTTTATTCTTTCCGCTACAATAAATCCTAATTTGGTGAAAAAACTTGCTGGCATGAACCAAAAATCCCAGAAATATCCAACTGTAGCGAGCCCTTTTTTACCTCGCTTTATAGTCTCCTCTTCAGCAGCTTTAATCAAGGATTTACCTATTCCTTTGCGAGAAAATTTAGAATGTGATACTAAGCACGGAAAAAACATTAATTCTTTACCCTCAATCCCCCAAGGATTAATTTCAATAGGCATTAAATATATAAATCCAGCATGAATTCCATTTATAAGAGCTACTTTAACCACTAACCCTTTTTGTTCCATTTTTCTAAGCCAAGATATACGACGAATACCAGATTCTTCGTATTCAATATTGTTTTCATAAACATGAGTACAAGTTCCTACGTAATATTCATCATCTTTTTCCATATCTCTAATGATAATCGACATTTATCTTTCAATTTTTACGAGTTTATATTTTAATTTTTGATATAAAAAATATTTTTTTGAATATAATTAACTATTTTCTTCTTTATTTTTTAATTAATTTTTATCTGAAAAAAGTCTTTTTTAAAAAATGATGTTTAGCATTAAAAGATTAATTATTTTTTTTACATAAAAACAAATAAAAAATTGAATGCATAATTCAATAAAAATAAAAAAATTAGTTAAATAGAATTGTTTTTAGATTTTTCTGACTATTAATCTTAGCTTCTTTTTGACCAGGAATAAACTTAAAACTCCAATAAATGATATTAGACTGAATAAAATCAAAAATGTATTATAACCAGGTACAATTAATGTTTCTGTCTTGTAAGAAGTTAACCAATTTACAATATTGATAGCAAACTGTTCATTATCATCATTTGTAATTTGACTATCTGTCATCCAATTCATATCCGCAGAAAGAATGATTTTACTATCCTTATATTCTTGAGCTGCAATTAAGATATCACCATCATATTTCCAGAGAGGATAAGCAGAACCAGAAATATTAATTCCTCCTCTCGTTTGCATTTTTATATGAGTGCAAAATTCAAAAGTCTGATGATTTTTCCATTTATTAGCTGAAATTGTATCTATTTTTAATGTTGTTAGGTTAATTTGAAGACTAAAATTGCTAAGAAGTTTATTTAATTGTTTTACTGGACTCTTAAATGAACTTAATGAACCTGATTCTCCTAAAATTAATAAGGATCCTCTACTATCCATCCAATCATTAATTACTTGTATGTCAGAATCAGAATAATTATAATCAGGAGATACAATAATTAATAAATCATATTTTTGTAATCGTTTTAATGTAAAATTTCCAATCGCCATTGGATACAATTTATCAAATAAATAATCTCGACTTACTAAATCATCTCTTATTGTTTCATAATATCCCGGAAATTGAGTTAAATCATCCCATGGATCAACACTTAATCGTGGATGATGCGAAAGATCATAAACTATGCGTGCTTTTGGCCTAGGGGCTAACCATATAATAGCATCAATTAGTAAAGTATTCTCTTTAAAATAATAGGAAGTAAGAATTTGAATAGTTTTTCCCCCTCTAATAGAAGGTTCAAGCGCAACTATAGAAGCATTGTTTGGATAATTTAAATTTGTAGCAATCTTGTAGAAATCACTCGCTATACTAGAAGATTGTAAAGTGGTCCAATTATATGTCGCCCAATCCGCATAATATACGTTAAAAGTATCTCCAACATCATGAGATTTAGTAATTGGATTTTTAAGGGTAATATTTTGTGTTTTTGAATAAACATATTTCCAATAAACATTATACCCATCATTTCCCTCCGACTCTGGTGGCAAAATTCCTGCATAACATAGAAAGCTGATACCTGAATCAAACGATAAAATAGAGCCTCCACCTAACCAAAATTCTTTTACATAATTTACAATTTTTTCTCTTGGTATGTTATCAACCATAATAAGAATATCAAAATCAGAAGTATTTAATCCGTGATTGTAAATTTGTTGAGTAGTCAATCGTGAAACTTGGAAGCCCGCATTAATTAATGTATTTTCAACCTCAGTAAAATTATTCGTTAAAACGCCCCCTGAAAAATATGAAGGATGTGAAACATTTGATTCATCATATATGGCAATTTTTACATTATCTGGGTCTACTTGTGAAGTAATTGGTCTATTGAAATTAATATTTGTTATATTATTTGTTGATTCAAAATTTATTCCAATTATTAGGGAAATACCTATTGATCCAACTAATAAAAATAGAACTAAACTGAATATATAAAGTGTTTTATTTTTTTTCATTTAAAATCAAATCGATGTTAAGAATTTAGAATCTTCTTAAAGAATTTTTAATATAAAAGCTAAATGTTATAGATATTTAAACTTATGCCAAATAAAAAGTAAAAAATTGCTCTTTTAATCAAATATTTATTCAATTTTTAATTTAATTAAACTTTAATCGAAATCTTAGAAGTTTTGACTTAAAAATCAAATTTTCATTTAGTTTTCATTTTAGTAAAAGAGAAGATTTATTAGAAATATAATGATTCAATATCATGATTTTTATTTTCATAATTTTATCACATTTTCCAAATCTAATATAGATTTGTTAATTTACTAAAAGAGATACAATTTTATTTAATACTTTGATTAATTACATTGTAACAACAATTTTTAAATTAAAATTTATTACTTAAAAAGATGAAAGAGAAAATAACAGATTTCAAGAAAAAAATAAGTAAGACATTTTACAAGGTATTTGAACCAAGTCATATTTTCTACACATTAATTTTCTTAATCTCTTTAAGTATAATTGCAATATTGAGCTTTATACAAATCCAAAATGCAGAGAATATTGCCCTTTTTTTCTCAACAACAATTTCATTAACATTTTTAATGCTAACATTTTTAGGAATTTTTCGCAACTTAAATAACACTTTATTTTCGCCCGAAAAAAGAATTTCCTCTAAAAAAGTCTCATACTTTTTATTATTTGCATTAATTAGTGTTGTACTCATAAGTTTATATTTTATTTATGGAACTTCTTCACAATTACCTGTACAATTTCTTGGATGGGATATCTTATTGCCAACAATTTATGTAATCATGTTTTTCGGTTGGAACTTAATACAGATATTTTTTTTGAAAACCATATTTGAAAACTTGGCAGAAAAAGCAAATTTCAAGGTTATCAAAAGTGAAGTTAATTCGAAAAAGAAAAAATTCATATCCAATATTTTTCTAATTATTAGTATTTTAATACCAGCTATCATACAATTAGGCACATTTTCTGGATTTTTAGATTATTTTACACCCCAATCTCCCGGAGATTCCCTAACACCCTTGTTCTGGTTTTATGGATGGAATATTTTCATGGTCATTATAATGCTAATACTTTTTTGGCGTTTAATTTACTTGCATTTTCAAAGTTTAAAAAATGAGACTCCGAATATCTTTTCTTCGATGTTTTTTCTTTTCGTGTGGTTATTAATTTGGTATAGATCTTTTAGTTTTATATATTCATTCCGTACAGCAGTACAAACTCATGGATTTGATATAATTAGGATTTTCATGGACGTATTTTTAATGATTGCTACAGCTATATTAGTATTGAGAGGTCTTGGAGGAAAAATATACAAACTGAAAATTTTCAACGACAATAACTTACCGTTCTTCTTATTTGCATTTACAATATTATACGTTGAGGGACAGGTAGTAATGATAATAGGTGGCGGTTATTTATCAGGAATCTACTCTAATAGGGCTCAAGTCAACATGGTGAATAATTTTTTGGTACTAATGATAACCGTATTTTTCTATTGGTACTATGCTAAATATATCCTTGAAAAGAAGAATTTAATCTTAAAAATCAATTATAAGCAAGAAGAAGTAATTCAAATTGTAAAAGATTTTAAAGAATATTTAGAGGAGAGAGGAATTTTAGAAAAAGACAAAATTAGTGATAATGAGATTAACGATTTCTTGTGGAACAAACGAATTCAAAAAACAGATTAAAAGAATTGATATAATATTTAATGATTTTTTGAAAATCAATGATTAAACAATTAAAAAAAGACATAAAATTAAGAAATATAGAAGCAATTAATGATTTTTTAATTGCTCTAAAGGATAAACCGATGGAAGATATCTTTTCCATCATTGATTATATTCTAAATATTGAGGATCAAGAGATTTTAAGTAAAATATTACTGAACCTGACATATCTGTTAGGAGAACTTGGAAAAAATTACAATTTAGATGAAAAATACATTAATTTTTTACATCAGCAGTATTTTAGATCCGATAGATGGGTTAGAAAGGAGATTTTAGAAACATTAAAAAAAATGCTTCAATTTAATAATAAAGTTTCAAAAAAAATTGAAGAAATTATTTATAATGGGTTGAGCGAAGAGTACATTCCAAGTAAGATAATCGCCATTGAAATTTTAGATTTAATGGGAAAAATCCCATTATACTTTTATCCAAGAATAATAAAACTCTTAGATTCTGCAAATCAAAAAGTTTTAGAATCCTTGGAAAAAATTGTTAAAAAATATTTCAAAAATGATGAAGAGCTATTACAGATTTTAAATGATGATGAAAATTATAAATTATTGAATAAAAATTCAATACGAATTATTTTAATAACACTTTTTCAGTCCATTGAATCATTAGAGAAATTCAAATCCAAGATATCCGAAACCAATTGGAGTAGAAAGTATAAAGAATTAATATTAAATGAGATACGGGTTTATGAAAAAATTTTAAGAAGCCATTTGTGATTCAACAAGATTTTTTTCATGAAAATTATTTTTAATATGCGATAATATCATTAAAATAGTTAACTAACTTTTTTGTTATTTCTCTGGGGTTCCCTCCAGTACTTTCATATATTTCAATTAATCTCTCTTTACCGATGGGAAAACAATTTTCAATGAGATCTTCAGAAATATTTGTCATATCAAGGAAATCATAAAAAAATCTCATCTTTAATTTATAAAACTCAAAAACATCCTCTTGATTGAAAGGTAATAAAAAGATGGGTTCTTTAATTGAAGAAAGAAATTGTTCTTCCATATCTCTAAAAATCATTTTTAGCTCTTCTAATTCATCCAGACTTTTTAGTGTTATAATTATTTTCAAGCCTCCAATTCGATGGAGCATCATGAAATTTTTGAGAAGTTTTTTTGCTATTGCCTCATCAGGAGATTTCACATCACCATATAACCAACTTGGATCAAATACTTGCTCTTCATATTCATTTTTAGAGTGAAGTAATGAAATTAAAATATCAAAATCATCAATGAATAGAACGGTTTTCTTATTTGAATTTTCTATGAATAACTTTAAGATGATGAATGCCGCTTTATTCTTTCTAAGATCAAATTTCATATTCAATTGAGATAATTCCTTTAAATCCATTAATTCTCCTAGCAACCATCTTTCTGCTTCCATTCCATTTTCAGGATCTAACTGATGAGAAACAATTATGTTGATAACATCTTTTAGTACATCCTGCTCATCATCTTTAAATTTATTTTTAAGAATCTGGTAAGCTGTTTCTTTTACTTTTTCCAGATCTGCTATATGAAAAAATCCATATTTTCTTTCTAAACCGCCCCATTTTTTGCACATATCCCTGGTAATTACTCTCAATATTTCAATACCTGGAGTGCTTACATCTCTCTTAACATTTCCTTTCTTAAAATGCTTACCATTATTGGAAATATTTTCATTAAAATCTTTTTTTAGGTTAACAAAAACATCATGATGGCTCTTTTTATTTTCTCTATCAATTACAAAAATGTTTTCAATAAATTCTGAATATAAGTTATAAAAAAATTTCTTATAAACATTATTTAACGAAATGTAAATGAAATTATATCGATACATCTTGTTTTTAAGTGCCCAAAAAAGATGCGTCTTGCCAATACCAACGCCTCCAATTATGGGAAGGACAAAATTATTTTCATCATTAATAATATTACTAATTTTATTTAGAATAGATGTCCGAGATTTGACAACGGGAAAATTCTCCTTAATTTCGCCAGTACTCACGAATCTCTCAAAAGGATTTATTCCCATCTTTAAAATAGATAAAATCTTAGCTTCTATATTTTCATACAACAACATTGGCTTAATTATGATTTTAATTCGTCTCTACCTAATATAATTATATATTCTAAAATTTCTTTTTCAACAAAAATAAAATCTTCAAAACTTGTCTTTAATATGTTATTCTCATCTCTCCCAATGATTAAAGAATCGTAAAAAACCATGCTTGTCTCGCTATTAATCGTGATTCTATCAGCAATAATTACTCCTCTATTAATTAATGCCAAGGGATTCCTTAAAATTTCATTTTCAAAAAAATCCAAATGATTTATCTCATATTGAGGATCTTTCAGATAAAGTCCAGCAGTATGCACTATTGTAATCGTAGATGGTAGTGTGGAAGACCAATATCTTTTATCATACTCATCCATTAGACTATCTGAAACTTTAATACAATATTCAACGATGTCAAAATCATTGATGATTTCATTTTGAATCTTTTGGAGATAAGCCACCTTTTTATTATCTTGTATTTTAAACCCAATTTTAATCGCTTGATCGAAAGTAAATCCTACATTAGAAGATAAATCAACATTATCTGAGAGAATGATTGCTCCTTGGTTTCCCTTAAATTTTAAAACAATTGAACCAAAATATTCCCCTTCGTTCATTACATTGTTAATGGGGTCATATAAAATTATGTCATCTAAATTTAACATGCTTAAATTTTTAACTTTCTTGTTTAATAATATATAAGTTAACTTCTACATCAATATATAACAAAATCTTTATTTATATTTAAGTTATTAAGAGAAAAATCAAATTGAGGTTAATATAATAAATTCTTGATAAATAATGGATTATTTTCTCCAATAATTTTAAATTAAATAAAATAAAAGATTAAATTAAACTTTTTAATAAATTCTTTGCTCTATTAATATTAAAAATGCCGCATACACAAGGTTTCGCCAGTTTTTCTGCTGCTTTATCAATTGTAATCTTTTTCTCTTTAATTTTTTGAACATAATCGGCAATTGATTTAGGCGATATGCAATGATGTCCACACATCGTCGTGATGCTTAATATTTTATCATCTGGAAGATTTTCTTTGTTGCCAAATATTCCAAGGGATAAATGTGCAGTATGGAGCTTTAAACCGACTTCTTTAGCAACAGATTGTATCTCTGAAATTAACCCGCTTACTACGATTGAGATTCCTAAATCTTCCTCTTTCAACTTTTTTAAAATCTTTTTTATTGAATGAATATTATCATAAACAGCCGTTATTACGGGACTGATGGTCCAAAGATTTTCTGACATCATGTTTACGGGAGAATGCTCTTTTAAAATATTACCGACTTTAATTAAACGCTCTCTTGAATCTGGATATTTATCATTGATATTTCTCGAGAGCATTGCAAGAATAACATAATCTTGTTTCAAATCATCAATATTTCCTTTTCTATGCAATGAATGCGTAATGGATATCACCTTTCAAAATTGTTTTTTACCTAAACCTAAATTTATTTTTGCATTGGGTTCTATCTCGAATCCTTGCTTGGAGATCTGGTCTAATAATGGGAGACTTCCATCTTCATTAAAACGTGTAATTAATCCTACAGAAAAGACGGTATCAATTTGTTTATCAACAGTTTTTATTATTTCTAAAACACCATTCAATTTTTCTTGCGAAATTTTAAATTCTATTATAGCAGAAAGGACTATCTCATTTTGCAATTCTTCATTTAATTTTCCTGTTTTCTCATCAATAAGAACGGTTATTGGACTATCTTTCTCAAATTCTACTCCCAATTTAACTAATCTTTTAGTAAAAAGTTCAACATTTTTAAGGAGAGTACCCATACCAGGTCTCCCAATTTCGATGGATATGCCTATTTCATCATATTTATAGCGGTCGGTAACATCATTAGTCTTCATTTCTTCAGTTCCTCTCCCTGGAATGCCCGTGACTTTATGTGTGGCTATTACATCACTAAACACGCTCCGAATTATTCGGGGCCATTTTAACCGTTCCATTTTTATCGCATTTACTGGGCATTCTGCATCTCTATAGCATACGTGACATTCAACACATAAATCTCTATCGATTTTTGCTTTTTTATTTTCAATCTGAATCGCATTAACTGGGCAAACAATAACGCATTGCCCGCAACCAATACAGAGGTTTTCTTTGATTTTCATGTATTTAGCAGCCTTAAGTTTCTTTTATTTTCCTCGATTTTATTTTTTCAATATCTTTTGGAAGAATTTTCAATATTGGTATTAACACTAAAGAGCAGCCTAAGGCCATTATTGATAAGATGAGATAACCCGGACTGTAAAAAGATCCAAATGAAATGAACATTTCTCCTAATAACAATAAGCTTATACTTCTACCAAGAGTGTAAGTTAAATAGTTAATTGAATAGATGGTCGAGCGAATCTGGGGTGGATTTATTTCTCCTAACGTAGCTTGAGTTAGCGGATCAATTCCACCAAATAAGAAAGCACCTAAAACTGTAAAGATCAAAAAAATGATGACAATTATCATGTCATGAGAAATAAGTCCTAATGAAAATGCAATGATATAACAAATAGCCCCTGAAAGCAAGCAGAACAATACAACTTGCATCCAACCTCTTTTATCTTTAGCATGTTTCTTATCGCCAATCTTTCCAAAGAGAGGTCCGCTTGGAACTTGCGAGCCAAAAACGATGATTAAGAATATAGTAGCTATGGTAGAACTAAGGCCATAATCATTTTTTAACATTGAAATGAAGAATGAAGATATTGCACCAATCGATATGAACATCAAGAAATTTAATAATAGAATCCATACGGTTGTTTTAATTTTCCAGATTTCCTTGAGATCGCTTAACCTAATTTTATATTCAATTACTAATTCATCCTCAGATTCTACTTTATAAAGTTCATCTGTTGCACCCCTCTGAGGCTCTTGAATAAAGAATAATAAAACAAAGCAAAAAATGCCTCCAATAGAAACAATGATCAAGGGGATTTGCCATGGATAATAATCAATTAGAAAACCTGATAAAATTTGCCCTAAACCATTTCCTAAGACATAAACAGCGCTTAATAACCCAAAAATCTTACCTCTACTCTTCGATTCCACCATATCAACAATCAAGGAAAAAGTTAAGGGCAAGATTGCTCCAAATCCAACCGCAGTAAATAATTGGAAAGTTAATAGCGAATAAAAATCAAACGAAAAGATTGTTAAGAATATGAGAACTGCCCATTCTAATGTAGCTAGCATTAATAATTTTTTTCGTGAGAATCTATCTCCAAAATATGCCCAAACAAGTGAACTGAATGCCCCAACCATTAAAAACATTGAATTAATTCGAGCTACTTGTTCTTCTCCACCTAAACTAAGAGCAATGGATAATTCTTTTGCCATCGGAGTGATTATGCTAAATAATGCTGATGAAAAAAATGTTAATAATACCAATGCTCTCGTATTTAATTTATCAGACATTTTAATTCACATTTTTGTTTAGATTGAATTCTATTTTGAGTTAGATATATTTAAAACTTATCACTATTCCATTTGACTCGTGAGAACAAAATTTTTTCACATATCCTCCATTTTTAGAAAATTTTGTTAAAAATCTTATATCACCTTAGAACATTTTGAAAACTTTATTATACGATTTTGAAAATCAGTATCACAATAACGCATGAAATTAATTTGTTGAAACATCAAATTGACCTTTTTTTAAATCGAGTTTTGAAAAGTAAAAATGATCTTTGGATTCAACATGCAATACATATAAATATACGAATTACTACTAATAGTTAAGTCTAAAATAGAGAGGAGAGGGTTCATTGAAATTTTCAACTTCCATGAGAAATTTGGTCATGTTAACGCGCGAGAGTCTACTTGAAAGAGCGGAGGAATATATTTTTTCTACAGGGTTAAATGATGCAACATCAAAATTATGCCGCGCTAATATGAAGTTTGGTCTCGCACAAATGCATTTACTCCTAGAAAAATATGGTTTGGAGCCAAATGCTTGTTTTATTTCTTCTCCTGACGAAACGATTTCAAGAAATAATTTTAGATGGAACTCGGGCTTAGGATATGGAGGAAGGCTTTCATGGGGTAATGGTAAGGAAAAAATAATATTCTTGAATATCAAACCAAACTGTTGTGGAATATTAGTTGGTGGATTAGAGGAGCCTCCTGATCCATTGGATTTAATCAAAAAAATCGAACAAGTAAAGTCAGAAGATTTATATCATGATAATATTAAAATTAACTGGGATTTTGGAATTTCAAACCATTTTGTTAATTGCTGTAAAGTTGAAAAATTATCAGATATAGAATTACCTCCTTATGTATATCTAATTCATGGATCATCTCCAGAATTTAGAGATGATTCTAACGGTTTAGGTTTATATGTTGATAAATCTAAAACATTAAGGGATTTAGCTATAGAAGAAGAAACGATTTTTGGAAAGTATTATGTCTTATTGGATTCAAATGCTAAAGAATACGTTCATTTTCATTCAAGAGCATTGGAATTTTCAAGTAAGAAAAGAGAAATCATTGCGGAAAAATTATTCAATTCAAAACTTAAAATAATTTGCAATCAACCACATCAATTTCTTAAAGATTACAATAACATGTATTTGGGCTCAAATTGTACCGATGTTACTAGTAAATACATAAAAAATGATATATTTCCTATTGTTTTAAGAGCTGATACAAATTCTTACTTGTTTAAAGGACTGCCAAATTTTTCTGAAAATATAATTCAAGAAAAACAATTCTCAGATAGGGCAAGAAAGCTAGGTTTAATGGATTTATTAAGGTCTTCAAACATATTACCACATGGAGGAGGATATAATTTTCCTGATATTAAAGATGTAAGAGAAATCTTTGAATATGATAAAAAAAGATATTTCATATGTGATTTAGCTAATGGAAATGGTAAAATTAAAATCTTCAAAACCGTAAAAGAATTACAATTCAAATACAGGAAAGAAGAAGTAATTTATCACACCATGCAATTGAAATTAGGAGAACCAATTGCAAGATTAATTCCATTATTTTCAATAAAATTGTAAATTTAAGAACTAAACTTTTTCTAAACTCTAAAGTTTAAAGAAATTTATAAAAAATTTTGCTATTAATTTAGTATTTTTCTTTCTTATATATTTTAAAGATTAATAATAACACTAATCCTCTATGATTGTTAGAATCGTTGATTCTTCTGGATAATGAAACTTAAATGATTATTAATTCAATTCTATTGAAAAACTTTTATTTTTCTTCTCTCTATCTATCATAAAAATTTCATTTCTTTTTAAAATGGAATATTTAAAATATTACATGTTATATGTTTTAATATTAATATGATAATGCAATTTAATTCAAGAAATTTTATTTATAAAAATTAGCCATGAAAGTCTCACTTTTAGAAAAAAGAGAATTAGAGATTATTCATCAAAACTCGGTTCAAATCTTAGAGGAGATAGGAATCTTTATTCCACATCAAGAAATTTTAAATTTATTTAACGAAAGTGGAGCATTTGTCGATTATAAAAGTAATATTGTAAGGATTCCCTCAGAATTAAGTGAAGAACTAATCAAAAAACCTAAAAATTCTTTTATAATATATGGTAGGGATTTATCTTTTAAAGCGGAATTTGGTTATGGCAAGAGAAATTATAATACTTCTGGAGGGCAAGCATTCTGGTTAGATTCACCAGAGAGTAATCGGCGTTATGCTACGTTAAATGATACAATAATTGCAACTAAATTTGCTGATAAATTAGAAGAAATAAATATTGTCGGTGCTATGGCAGACCCTCATGAAATTCCCATAGATAGATGCATAGAAATTGCGAGTGAAATGGTTAAAAACACTAATAAACCGATAACATTTTGGTTTTATGATCGAGATTCTGCTCGATATTTAGTAGATTTACTCAAATTAATACGAGGGGGAGAAAAAGAAGCTGAAAAATATCCTCTGTTTTATCCCCTGTTTGAACCAGTAAGTCCTTTAAGTTTTCCTTTCAACGGAATAGACTTACTTTTTGAAACTGCTAAAGTTAACATGCCCGTACAAATCGGCCCAATGGCTCAAATGGGGCTAACAGCGCCCATGAGCCTGATTGGAACATGGTACAACAAAATGCTGAAATTTTGGCAGGAATTTGCATCACTCAATTAATTAAAGAAGGCATGCCCATATGTTATGAAGGAATATGTCATGCATTTGACATGAAAACAATGCAGATAATTTTTGGAGGGCCTGAACAAGCAATATTTGGAATTACAATGACTCAGATGGGAAAATATTATGGTTTTCCTGTATATGTCAATTCTGGATTAACAAATGCTTTAATTCCTGATGCACAAGCTGGATTAGAGTGTGTTTCAACTTTATTACCAAGTGTTATTGCTGGAGCAGATATATTTGGGCACATGGGAATTGCTGGTGCCGATCAAGCTGCGTCTCTTGACATGCTCATCTTACAAGCAGAAATAATATCTTTTGTGGAAAGTATTGTTAGAAATGTTAAAATAGATATGGATTCATTAACATTTGATATAATTAAGAATGTCGGTCCAAAAGGTACATTTATCAATCAAAAGCACACTAGAAAACATTTTAAAAAGGAATTATGGTTTCCCACACTCTTAAATAGAGATAGTCATGATAATTGGATAAAAAAGGGAAAAAATTCTATTCTTCAAGAATGTAGGAAAAAAAAAGAAGAGATTTTGAAAAATTTACCAAAAAAATCTATCGATTCTAATTTAGAAAATGAAATTAACACGTTTATGAAAAAAGCCAAGAAGGAACTGCTTTAAAAATCGTAATATTTTCATTATTTAAAAAGAAACGCATTAAAAATCTAACATTTTAAATTATTTTTATGAAAATTAGTAGAAAATATCAGGGTATACTTTTAATATTTGGTATACATTATATAATAGTATGAATAAAAATACTACAATTAAAGTATCGAAAAAAACTCTTGAAAGATTGCATAAATTAGCTGGAGAACTAGCATCTAAAAGTGGTAAGAGAATCTCCTTGGAAGAGGCAATAAAAAGATTATTAGAAGAAAGAGAACATCATAAAATAGAAAAATCTTCGAAAAAAGAAAATGACATAAAGATTTTCTTAGATTTTCTTAATCAAAAAGTTACGGGAGCTGGACCTGAAGATTTTAAAGAATATGATTATGATGACGTATAGAGGTATTAATAATGGCGATTTTTATAGATACAGAAATCTGGGTGTTTGCTCAAAAGGTTCCTGAACATTCAAGATTTCAAGATAAGCATAAATACCAATTGGCTCTTCAATTACATCAGAAATCAAATAAATTTTTAAGCCAAATAATTAAGAACAATAATATTTCAATGACCTATCATCAACTTTGTGAAATTTTTCATTCTTTAGCATTTAGAGGTAATAAATTGCCAAGAGAGATAGTCTTGAAATATTGTATTCACCTATCCACATCAGAATTTATTAATTGGTATTCAGTTTCAAATGAACATATAAGGCAAGCAATGGAATTAAGTTCATTAAGCAAAATACATGTATGGGATTATATTTGTATATTACCTCTATATAAAGATATAGACATGATTTATTCATGTGATGCGCATTTTAAACATGAAACTTTTAAATCTTTAGGGGTTAAAATAGAAAATCCAATTGGTATATGGATTCCATTATAGATAATGTTCAAATTAAATATAGCCAAATCAGGTTAATTAATGGATATCTTCTTGTTTTTCTAAGGGAATATTAAGAAGTTATAATATTTCAAATTAATAACATTCATTTTAAAAGTTAAAAGAATTTTCTGAAAAGAGGAAAGTTTTATATTTATACTTGATGAATTTTTTATCATTTAAAAATTTAAATTAAAATCTATTATTTTTAAGGTTATAAAAACCCATGAGCGAAGAAAATGAACAATTAACATATAAGGTTCCTTCTGTACCAAATATTCTATCTTATGGTTCAGCTGGTTTTTGGAACATGTTTGCCACCACGATTTTCGGTCAATATGTATTCTATTTTTACGAAGCAGTTTTAGGCTTGGATACAATGTTAGTTTTCTTAGCAATGCTCATATTTACTTTATGGGACGCTATAAATGATCCTTTGATGGGACATTTAACTGATCGGCTTACTAAATATACAAAGAAAATTGGTAAAAGATTTCCTTGGATTGTAATGGGAATTGTCCCAGCTAATTTTGTATTTGTTTTGCTATTCATGCCTCCAGTAACTAATGCGGCTGCTGAACCAATACCAATCTTTTTATGGATCATATTCACAACTTGTCTTTTTGATACTTTAACTACGATGTGTTTCGTGAACGTTACTGCCCTTTTTCCAGATAAATTTCGAACACCTTCTGCTAGAAGAAAGGCTAGTGGTTGGTCAACACCTTTAAGTATGTTAGCGTTACCTGCTGCGACAATAATTCCTCCATTTTTAATTTCATTAAAGGGAGATCCGCTTCTTATGGGAGAATGGCTATTGTTTCAATGTTCATTTTATTGACGGTCACCGTTTTACTCTTACCAGGCATGTTTGAATCAAAAGAATTAAGAAATAGGTATTACTTGAGTAAAGAAAAACCTGAGAGCTTCATATCTGCATTAAAGTCTACTCTAAAACAAAGGAGTTTTGTTATTTATATTATTTTAGCATTTGGGTTTAATGTAACCACGGGATGTTTAACAGGTTCCATTCCTTACGCTGTTAGTTATGTTTTAAAAGGATCTGAATTTGACATCATCTTGCTTTTTGCGTCTTTCTTAAACGGTGCGATCGTTTCAGTACCTATTTGGGTAATGATTGCTAAAAGGATGAGAAATAATAAAAAAATGGCTGTAATAGGGGGTTTTCTCTTGACAATAGGAACTTTCTTGACCGCATTTTACGTTGGCGTCATAGATTCAATGGTATACATGGTTATTTTAGGCTTTACAATGGGGAATTTCTGGGCGTTAATGAGCGTTTATTTCTCAGATGTGTTGGATGAAAGGATCGTTTTAACAAAATCTGATATTAGAGGAGCTACCGTTGGAGTGCAAAACTTCTTCGGTAGATTATCTCGTGGTGCCCAAATAGCAATATTTGCAATTGCTCACGAATTTACTGGATTTGTGGAAGGTTCTCCTACTCAGACTCCCTTAGCGGAGTTGGGAATTAGATTTCACATGAGTATCATTCCAGCAATAATATTATTAATTTGTACTATAATCTATTGGAAGAAATTTCCATTAACTAATGAAAAAATAGGCGAGATTAAAAAACAAATGCAAGAATTAGGATTCTTAAGCGTCTAATTCTCTTTTTTTTTATTTTAAATTAAATAATAATAATGGAATGAATACTTTTATAATAAAAGCAATAACATGCTTATCTTATTTTTGAACCTTGAGGAATATCTTTATCTATTGTTAAGATTGAAACATTTTTACCATCATCTGCAGCAAGTAGCATTCCCTTACTCAATACTCCTCGTAATTTTCTAGGTTCTAAATTAGTTAATACTATTATTTTTTTTCCAAGTAATTCATCTGCTTTATAAAATTTGGCTAATCCTGCTACAATTGTCCTCTTTTCAGTTCCAATATCAATAGTTAATTTATATAATTTATCTGCTTTGGGTACTTTTTCTACACTTTCAACTAAAGCAACTCTTATATCGAGTTTTTGAAAATAATCATATGAAATGGTTTCCATATTTTCACCTTTTTCTTTTTTTTCTCTAATTAATTTTAATTTTGCTTTTAATTCCTCAATATCAAGTTTTTCGAAAAGTGGAATTGACTTCTTAATTTTATATCCAGCCTTAATTGCTTTATCATTAATAGAATTCCAATTGAAGTTTTTATCAGGTTGCAAGTTCAAATACTCTCTAATTTTTCTACTAGTACTTGGAATTATAGGGGCCAATAAAATGGATAATGCATGAACCGCTTGAATGCATATATTGAACACGTGTCCTGCTGCTTTTTTATTCTTTTTTAATAAATGCCATGGCGCTTTTTCATTCAAGTAAATATTGCATTCCTTGCCAAAATTAACAATATCCCTCGCAGCCTTACGTAACTTGAAATTCAGAAAATCTTCTTGGATTTCATTTCCAATATTATTGATTTTTTTAATAAACTTTTCATCTATTTCATCCAAGTTTATTCTTTCTGGTACTATTGAATTAAATTGCTTATTGATGAAAGTAAGGGTCCTATGTATGAAATTTCCAATATTATCGTTTAGAGTTTTGATAGAATTTCCAAATTCCGACCATAAAAATGAGGTATCACTCGTTTCAGGTCGATTATAGATTAAGTTAAAGCGCCAATAATCTACTGGTGCTAATTCTATTGCTTCATTGATCCAAATACCGACACCCCTTGATTTAGAAAATTTCTGGTTTTCAAACATCAACCATTCTGTAGAAGAAACATTATATGGCAAGGTGAACTTCTCGTCTTCTTCTTTATCCTCATTATATGCAATTAATAATCCTGGAAATATTATCAAGTGAAATATGATGTTATCTTTTCCTATAAAATAGATGGACTTAGCGTTTTTGTCTTTCCAGAAATAATCAAATTTTTTAGGATCCTTAATGATTTTATCCGCCCACTCTTTGACAGCAGAAATATATCCCAAAACTGCTTCAAACCATACGTATATTGTTTTATTTTCAGCTCCCTTGAATTTCGCTGGAATCCCCCATTCTAAATCTCTAGTTATTGCTCTTGCTGGCAATCCTTCAGAAATGCTATTGAGACACATTTGTTTCACATTATTAGATAATACATTATTCTTTTCTAAGAATTCTTTTAATTTTTCTTGCAATTTAGGAAAATCTAAATACCAATGTCGTGTTTTTTTTATTTTTGGAGGATTTCCACATATTGTGCATCTTGGTTCTTTTAATTCTAAAGGTGTTAACAACTTTTGACAATTATCACATTGGTCTCCTCGAGCACTTTCATAACCACAGTGAGGACAAGTACCTTCGACAAATCTATCAGGAAGAAAAAGGTTATCCTTCTCACAGAAAAGTGAATCAATTTCTTTCTCAAATATATAACCATTTTTTTGAATGTTAATATAAAAATCTTGCACGAATTTCATATGCGTTGGATTATGCGTATGAGTATAATTATCGAATGAGATTTCCCATTTATCGAATAAGTTCTTAATTATCTCATGATTCTGATTTGCCAATTCTTCAGTGGATTTTCCAGATTTTTTAGCAGCAACTGCTACAGGTGTTCCATGCATATCTGAACCAGAAACAAAAACAACCTCATCACCTCTTAATCTAAGAAATCTTGCAAAAACATCAGCAGATAGCACGCTACCTATTAAATTCCCAAGATGAGGAATGGCATTTATGTATGGCCAAGCTGACGTTACTATCCATTTTTCTTTATAAGAATCTCCCAATGTTATAATCACCTTCATTCAATTTTTAAAAAAAAGCAATATTTTATTTAAAAAGCATGCTATCTTAAATATTTTAAGATTTTTAACTTTATCTCATTGATCTATAATATTTCATTAAATTAACAAGTTATCAAAAAATAATTTTAGCACCACAGTTCCTACATGCTTGAAATTCTTGATATATTTTTTCCAAACAAGGCTCATGATAACATTCTCCACAATTCTCGCATTTATAAACATTAATATCATCCAATAAAATTCCATGGCAATAATTACAAGAAGAATCTATTTTTTGAACTTCTTCTGGACTTACTAATATCATTCGCGTTGTAATTTCTTTTTCAATCAAGCTACCGTGCTTTTCTTTCATTAAATTATCATTCATTTCACTATATAATAATGAAGATTCTGGCAGTTTCAATAGAAAAAAACAAAAGGGACATCGAAAAATATTCTTGCCAATCTCAGATTTTTTTGCCCATTGCGAAGCACAAGAAATGTGTATGGGACGATCGCATGATGGACAAAATCGCCCCTCTGAATAGAAATCGCCTCCAGTTATGGGAGACTTGTTTGAATGACAAATTTGGCATTTAGTTGAATCATCATCATACTTGCTCATCATTAACCTGATTTCTAGTAATGTAGGTCTTCTTAATGGTAGAGCAATATCTTTAATTAAGGGAGGAGTAAAAGATTGGTTATTAGGAGAAAAAAAATCAACAGTAGTAGAAATCTCTTTTTTTTCAATTAATTGGTTCATAAAATCAAAAGAAGGTTTAGGTTTATTGACATGCTCATGAAATCCATTTGTCGCTTTAGAAAGTTTAATTAAGAATTCTGTGGAAGGTATATCATCAAGCAATAATAAACAGGCATTGATATAAATGCCTAACCCCTTAGCAATTTCAACAAATTTATTTAGCACTTGTAGATCATTAACATACTTGCAATCTGTTATTATGACTATACTATAAATTTTTCCGGAAATTTTTCTCATTTCTTCAATAATCGCTTGAATAGAAAATGCTAAACCTTCACTCAAAAGTCCTTTACCTGAAATCTTAATTTTTCTTAAAGAATTTAAAATATATCCCGGATCTGAACTAAAATCGCAGATTTTTGCGGCGCACTCATTAAAAGCGATTAGACTAATTCGATCCATGGGATTTTTTTCAAATTTGCTTTTAACAAATTTTCGAATTATGTTTAAAGCAATTGATAATCTTCTTGGTTTAAAGTCCGATCTTACCATTGATCTTGAATTATCTACTAAAAGAACTACATCTTCTAATGTCATGTTTCATGATTTTATTTATAGTTAGGATAATAAAAATTACATTCATATTTAATTGATAATGGAATTATTGATAACTAATTTAAAGAATTATTTTTTAAACTATTTTTAGATGGCAATTATAATGCCAAAAAGACTTAAACGTTTTAATTTTTTAATTTTTCTTGAAATTAGAGAGCTTTTTATCATTTTTATCCAATAATTTTATCTAATTAAATTAAAATAAGGAAAAAAAAGATATTTTTTCATACCATTCTAATTATTCTCATCGTTGCTTGATTTTTCCTTATTATTAACGCTTTTCGTTAAAGCCACCTATTGAAACAAAAATTGTACCAAGTATGGCTAAAATAACTGCAATGAAAAGAGAGTGATATAAAAGTGGGATGAATAAAATTACTATTATATCATAAAATAATCCTGTTAAAAAAAGAATTGCTCCAATTACTACTATTTTATAACCTAAATCTTTTTCTTTAGTCATAACAAATATGGTAATAATTATGTATTATATTATTCAAAATTAATTTGCTAAAGACATGCTTTCAATAGTGGGGATCAAATCATTAGCATTATCTACGAGAGGAGCACCTATTAAATAGCGTAATTGTCCAATATAAACAAAAGCTATTAGATTATAATCACCATACTTTTCCCGAAATTCTGGATGTCCATTATATGCGTGCTCATAAATAATCACGGGCCAATTATTAATTAATTTAGCAACAACATTTGGAGATTTCTCTGCTTTGGCTTGAAGATCTGAGAAAGTAGGAACTCGATCTGGATTGACACGAATAATTTCTATTCCAAATTCTGCTGTCTTGTAATCTTTATTTCCTTCTTCACTGTAGACAATGATTGTTATGAATGGGCTCTTTTTAAGATATATTGCTGTCATTTTAAGATTTTCTGTTGGCAATTTAATAGGCAAATGAATTGGAATATTATTTCTGCTAGTGTAATTTAAAAATTCTTCCAAAGTTATTTCTTCTGATATTCCATAAAAATCAGGTTGATCTAATGTGAATTGTGAAACACTAGGCTGATAACAACCTATTACAATGAATATTATCAATACAATCGATAAAGAGATTATAAATTTCTTATTTTCATTGATCATTTTTTAACCACCTCCATATGCAGCGAATTCATAATGACCTCTTTGATCTAAATAATAAGGATAATCCCAGTAGGGTTCATGACGATCCCATAATGGCCATTGTGAACCAGTATATTTATATCTTAAATACATAAAATGACTGCCATCTATTTTAATAGATGTAACAGATGTTTCCACAAAAGCCAATAAATCTACAGTATTATCTGGATCTGTATTAATTACACCACTAAAAATTAAGTTTGAACTTTCATAAACATAATATGAAAATTCTCCTGAACCAGTAAGCAATAATTTATATGTATAAGTATGAGTATTCAAAGGTTTTAAAATTGTTGGATAAATCATTCGACGACCATTAATATCGTTCTTTTCAACATAGAAATCAACAGTTAAAAAAGGAAAAATGAACCAAACCCAATGATGTACGTATCCTAATTGAACCCAATAATTTTCATAAATAGATAATGAAATATCAATCCATTCAGCACAAGTCTCAGAATAAGGAACGTGGGGATAAATTGTAAATATATTACCTTGAACACCTTCATGTTGTGGACCTGAACCTCCATTGTAATAATAACCCGCGTAATATCGTGTGGAGCTTGTTGCTCTAACATTTGAAATGGGTGAGAATATAAAGAATAGCAATGCCAGAATTAACAATATATACGATAAAATTGATTCTTCTAACTTCAATTCTTTCATATTTTATACTCACCAATTTTATTTTGATAATTTAATTTTAATAAATTTTTGTCAAAAAAAGAAAAAAGATTATTGAATATATAAATTTTTAGTTAAAAATTGATGATTAACAATCATTTTAAAATAAAGTTTTTTAAAATTTTAGAAAAAATATTAATTATCAAGATCAAAACAGAAAGTAGAATTATTTAAAATCACTTGTTTACTAAATATTGTTGTTAAAAGTTAACTTGAATTGATGAAATACATGTAAAATTGGTAATTTTTAGGAATTTTTGATGCAAGCATTTCAAAACTAGATTTTCTTTCATGTTATTTATGGAAGAGCATCTA
>Ga0190360_1000384_pt1 | contig 25231 bp, 21 predicted proteins | sample 48721834_MG_FD_161271 | JGI IMG/M metagenome (GOLD analysis project Ga0190360, IMG submission 161271) | Hydrothermal vent microbial mat bacterial communities from Southern Trench, Guaymas Basin, Mexico - 4872-18-3-4_MG | ecosystem: Environmental > Aquatic > Marine > Hydrothermal vents >... | reverse complement strand
AATTGTAATAATTCAGGAGCTACAATTAAGACTATCGATTAGCCAATCTTGATGCGACAATTTAATAGAATATTTATTTTTTATTTATTAATCAGATATTCGATTCGATCAAAAATTTCTTTTAAAAGACATGGGACGAGAAAAATCCACCATAAAAACAGCCAAATAGGCATGCCCAAAAATGATGGGTTAATATAAATATATAGCCCAAAAGATACCATTAGACCTTCAAAAATAAATGCATATGGAAGAATTATTATTATAAATATCTGGTTCTTTTTTGGTCTAAAAATTAGAAATCTAATACCAATAATTAAGCCATAAATAAGAGCAGGTATCCACCATTCTAAATAATATGTTCTATAAATAGCAATTCTCAAAATCACTAATATAATAATATCAAAAATTAATTTGTAATTGACCCATCCTCCTAATAATTTACCATCTTTTTTAAATTCATCACCCTTGAACCATTTCAGGTTGAAAATTTTTCTAAAAACCAAAAAAACTTGACCCCAAAAAAATATCATCCAAAGTGGTAATAAACCTGAAAGGAACGGGACAATAGTAATAGAGGTATATTGATAGACACCATTAAGCATTGACGATAAATCATTACCGCCACCAGCTAAGACGCCTATAAAGAAAAATATCCAGTCGCCTTTCTGATTAAAAAATATAAATCTTAAAATTATTTGACAAGAAAATATAATTGTTATAATTATGGTATATATTACATTTATAGATGATAAGCTTCCAAAAAGACCTATTGCTATAATAACTATAATTAAGAATATAACTTCCCAAACAATCCTTTGCTCAGGAGTTTCTGGCCTAAACTTAAATATTTTCTCAGTCATCTTTCCATCCTTTTAAAAAAAAATAAAAAACACCCTTTATTTAAGCGTTTTTTGACAGATGTGTTTTTAAAGTTTCAATCGCTAACTGATTGAACGCCATATCGACATATTCGCCAGTTTTTGCAGAAGTTTCAAAATAACCTATTGCATTTAACTCTTTACTCGTATTGATTAATTCTTGTTTAGATACTTTTCTTTTATTTTCTAAATCAATTTTATTTCCGATTATCATAAAAGGAATAATACCCGCATATTTATACAAATCATCGCGCCATTTTTTTAGATTATTGAATGACTTTTTATTTGTTATATCATAAATTATAAATGCGGTATCTGCGCCCCTCGCATATATTTTTCTTACGACATCGAATTTTTCTTGTCCACCAATATCATAGATCATTAACGAAATTAAATATTTTTGGTAACTAATGATTTTTTCATAAATGTTATACCCCAAATTATAAAGATAATCTTCAATAAACCGATTATTGATAAATCTTTCAACTAAACTTGTTTTTCCCACTTTCTCGTTGCCAAATAATACCATTTTATAACGCATAGTATTTGTTTCATTTTCCATTAATTACACCAATATATACAAAATAATTATACTTTTAAATTAAAATATGAGTATTTTTAATTATTATCAGTTATAAAAGTTGATTGGGTTATATATTTTAACTACCTATTATTAGCATAAATATTATAACTTTTTTACAGGTGAATATTACTGTTAAACCGATTATTATGATTTTAAATGAAAAGTATTAATTAAATAAAGAGAGGATAATACCAAATATTTTTTATAATATAATTTTAACATGGATATCTTTTTGATAATATAACATTTTGAATTTTGGGTTATATTATTCAATAGACTTTTTTAAAATACGTTAAATAAGAAGGAAAATAGAAATATCAATTCTATCTACCCTAAGTAATTATATCATTTTATCATTTAAATTTATTGTGACACAGATAAGTACTATTATCTTGTAAATTTTTCAATTCTTTAATTTTATTATGAAGGATGATGAATTAATATTTAAATTAAATTTATTATTTCCTTAAATATTCCACTATCAAAAAAACCTTCAATTAAAGCTCTTCCGTAGGTATCTGTAACACAATTTTGCATCCAGCTGCAATGCCCTTGACATTGATTAGCACCATCACCATGAAAATTTCGGGGATTTATCATTTTACTAGCAATTTTATGGACTTGTTTGATATTCTTATATTTTAAAACGTTTATTTTTTTACATTTAAAATATGCTTTACATGGCCAAAATAAATCACCATTGTAATCTATATGATCAAAAACAGTGGGATAGCAATGAATATCTTTAGCTAAAAGTAATTTTTCAAGCATTTTTCGTGATGCGATCATTGGGAATCCTTGGTCGGCGCGTTTTAGGATTTTAAATACCAAATTTTTATATAGTGGGGCATTAAGTAGTTCGTAATCAGGCATATTACCAATATTTGCTGAAACTGGAGAAAAAACAATATTTAGATCGTTGCACCAATCTAAAATAGAATAGCAGTCATCAATAGTATCTTTTGTTATAACCGTATTGGCCACTAATTTGAAGGGAACATAATTTTGTAAAATTCTCAATGTAAGAATATTTCTTATTACCTTTTTAGCAAGGTTTTTTTTGACGTGGTAAATTTGAGACAATTTAGAAATTGATAAGCTATCAAGAGAAATAATAATGACGTCCATCTGTAGTAAAAAATTTTTATATTCAGGTTTAAGAAGTAAATCTCCAATTAGAGACCCATTAGTATTGATCATATTAAACATATTTTTTTTAGTCGAATAGGCAAGTAGTTCAGGTAAGTCTTTTCTTAAAGTTGGTTCACCTCCGCAATAATATATTGTAGATGTTTCTTTTATGATATTAATCAATTGTTTTCCTTGTTCCGTAGTAAGGTCGTCCCGCAGACCAGCTTTAAATAATAAAGGGTATTTACCACCTCGGTGGTTACTACAATAATCGCAAACAAAATTGCAATTATTAGTCATTGTCCAGATATAAAAAAGCGGAATAAAATTATAATTACCTTTATTGACACGCCATTTATTTAAAAGGAGGTTTTTTATTGTCCTAATTAGTGCCAAGATTTTTCGCTTTTGTAATATAGTCCTTTGTAATGGATTCTTTTGTAATGTAATTCTTTTTAAAATTTTGGTTGCAAGTTCAGTTGCTTCAGCGTTTAATTTAGCCCAATTAGGATGTGAATCTTTTGGCTCATAAAGATTAAAATTTAGATGCCAAATTTTTTCAACTTCACCCATTATTTTACCTCAATTGGGAAAAAATTGTTATTTTTTATTAATAATTAATTCGAGAATGAGAAATTAAGTCATTTGATATTATTTTTCAATTCCTAAGACGATTTTCGAGAGCGTATTAGCCATTTCGATGTTACCGATTTGTTTAGCAATTCTTACTGCTTTATTATAATTAAATGCCCCATTTAGAACTTTTTTATTTATGATATCAAATTCGGCATTTTCAATATATTTTGATAACAATTTATTGAATTGGTTTAAAAAATTTTTATATTCATTTAAATTTGAATTTTTTAGAAAGTTTAAAGATTCGTAAATATTTTCAGAAATTATATCAGCCTCCTCTTCATAACCTAATTCTTCACATAATTCTTTATATTCGATTAAATAGTTTATTTTTTCTGAAATATTTATGTTGTTATTATTATTTTTTTCGTATTTAGCTAATTTGTTAGCAATAAACTTTTTTTGTTTTTCTAGTTCAGTCCATTTATTATATTTATCTTTTAAAAATTTATTTTTCTCCTTTTTTGGGATTGAAATGATATTTTCAATTATCATTTTCTGATAGATATAGCTAGTTTTAACTAAATGATTATTTATTTTTTCAATAAGTTTTTTTGGTACGCCTTCAATTGATGAGATGATTTCTATTTTATCATCTAAAGATGCATCAATTTCTTTTATACTAATTTTTTCCTTTTCTTTTTCTAAAGTTTCGACCATTTTTTCTGGTGGGAATTTTAAAAATAGACCTTTTTGGTCGAGTTCGCAAAAGGCGCTGAAAATTTTATCTTCAGGAATATTTTTTTGTTTTTTAATTATTTCAATAATATTTGAAATTAAAAAATACTCGGTTTCTTCTTGCAAATCATTAATGACATTTAAAATAAGGTTTTGTAAGTTGGTCAAATTTTTTTCAATCTTTTTGATATTTATTTCAGACTTTATTCTATGGGGCCAACCCAATGATACACTAAAAATTTCCTCGACTAATTTATCGACATCTTTAAATACTTCTACATTTCCTGAATAATCTTGAATTAATTTATCATATTTATTTTGAAATCTTGAAATGAATTCAAAAAGTGATTTACGGATTGAATTGGAAGGTTTTTTTTCCATTATTAAGGCGACTTTAAAGTATTTACTGGAATTCAATAAGATAATAAAATTGGCATATAATAGCTCGAAACTTGACTGTGAAATTACTTTTGAAGAAATCTCACTTTTTATCATTGTAGATTCTTGAAAAGAGAGAATTGCTGTTAAAAAGCCAGAAATCAGTTGTGGGTCGAAATATTTTTCTGTAAAAGAATAATTATAAATGGCAATCCCAGAGTTATGAATTACCATTAAGTGGTCTAAATATTGTAAATCATTAAATTTCTGGAATAACATTAAATACTTTTTATTTTTATTTTTATTTTTAATATCCTGGTCCATATTATATAATATATTTTTAAAGTCATCTAATAAATGAAAGAAATCAGTTAATAACGGGATATCTAACTCATTAATAGCATTTTGGATTATTTTTTCAATTTCGGGATATTTTTTACCAGTTAATCTATTTAAAGTTAGTATTAAATTTTCGAATTTTTCTGCCATATATACCAGTTTTAATTTATTATTAAAAACACATGATGGTGATAAATTATCATAATTATTGATTTTTGTTTTTTAATTTCAAATTTTAACCAAAATTTACTTCTGTTTTTTAAAAAAATATTAATTTTGTGATATCAATTAATTTAAATTAGGGTGATTATGATGACATAGAAAATCATATATTTAAAGATTATTATTATTAAAATTCATTACACATTATTAAAATATTATCACAATTTTTAGCTTTTATCAGCATATTTAAATTTTTATTTTACAATTTGTTAAAGAAGTTAACGAATTTTTTAATATTTTTAATTTTTATTTATTATTATAGTTCAAGATTTAAAAAAATATGAAGTTTTAAAAATAAAGGAATAAAAAGAATCTAAATTTTTTTATAATAAATAATCTTCATATATTTTGGATTAATAATTCAAGAAAAGAAAAATATTAAAATAATTTAATTTGTCAGTAATGGATGTGTAATATTTGGTGATAAAATCAGTAGCAATTATAGGAACTCAATGGGGAGATGAAGGTAAAGGAAAAATTGTGGATTTTATTACAAAAAAGTATAATATAACCCATGTGGTGAGATATTCGGGTGGAAATAATGCAGGGCATACAATAATTGTCGGAGACAAAAAGATCGTATGTCATTTATTACCATCTGGAATAATTAATCCAGGAACTATCTGTATTATTGGAAATGGAGTTGTTATTGACCCGGAAGTTTTAATTAAAGAAATTCAAAAAATTGAAATGTTAAATATAAAAATTACCAGTGATAAATTAAAGATCAGTGAAAATGCGCATATAATAATGCCATATCATAAGCAAATTGAATTAAAAAGTGAGGAGTCGAAAGGAAGAAATAAAATTGGGACTACTGGTAGAGGAATTGGGCCAACTTATGCAGATAAGATAAATAGAATTGGGATACGGATTGGAGATTTAATAAATAAAGAGATTTTTAGTAATAAATTAAAGAAAAATCTTGAATTTTATAATAAATTGTTAATATCAATTTATAATGGAGATCCTATTAATTATGAAAAAGTATTAGAAGAATATATTAATTATGCTGAAATTATTAGACCATTTGTAGAAAATGTGAACCATTATTTTTTCAAATTGCTTAATTCTAATTCAGACTATATAATTATTTTTGAGGGTGCCCAAGGGACTTTACTGGACATAGACTACGGAACATATCCATATGTCACTTCTAGCAATTCAACATTAGGGGGGATATTTACGGGGTCTGGATTTGGAAATATACAATTTAATAAAATAATAGGAATAGCAAAAGCATATTCAACACGAGTTGGAAATGGGCCTTTTCCTACTGAATTAAAGGACGATATTGGAAAATATTTACAAAATAAGGGAAAGGAATTTGGTTCTACTACAGGACGTCCTAGACGATGTGGGTGGTTAGATATTCCAATACTGAAATATTCGGTTAATATTAATAATATCAATTCAATAGTCCTTACAAAATTAGATGTACTATCTGGGATAAAAAAATTAAAAATTTGCACAAAATATGAGTTAGATGGTAAAGAATTTGATTATTTTATTAATAACCAGACATTTTTAGATAATTGTAGACCAGTTTTAGAAGAGATAGGGGGGTGGGAAGAAGATATAACCAATATTAAAGAGTTTGAAAAATTACCAGATAATTGCAAGAAATATATTAGAAAAATTGAAGAAATGACTAAAGTTCCAGTAGATATCATATCTACAGGGCCTGACAGAAATCAAACAATAATAAGAAATGAAATATTATGATCAATATTTGTTAGTGTCATATTAAATTTAAGTTAAAAATTTATAATTCAATTTCTATTAAATTTGTTGTTGTTAAAGGTCTAATTTAAAAGGATTTCTTAGAATTTTAGTTGTTTCATCATTTTTTTAGAAAAAGGGTTGTCAAATTTTTTAATAGAAGCAAGTGTGTTTTTATAAGTGTTCATTATTAGACCTTTTTGAATAGCCATTTCTCTAAGTTTTAAAATCATTTCAGGGATATTAATTTCACTTGGACAATTAATTTGGCATCTTTTGCATAAAGTACAAACAAATAGTCCCATTTTAATAGATTCTTCCAGGCCATTTTCTGCTAATAAGTAAGTTTTTATAAGGCCAATAGGTCCTCGCGAATATTTAGATGATAAAATATCGAGTCCCATCGATTTAATTAATGGGCATGCCAAAAAACACCTTCCGCAATTAATACATTGAAGGGCTTGTTCAAACTCGGTCCCTAGAATTTTAGACCTGTAATCGTCCAAAAGAACAACATGAACTTCCTTAGCGCCTTGCATTTGAATTACTTCTACACCTCCGATGTCTGCAGTACGACTGGGCCCTTTTATAAATGAAATGTAAGCGCCCATTAAATCTAATGATGCTTCGGCCATTTTAAGAATAGTAACTGCATCATACCAGGTAGGTACTATCTTATCTATACCAGTTAAACAAATATGTTTAGCAGCAAGTCGTGTAATCAATGAAATATTACCTTCATTTTCAATCAGACCGATCATTCCATCTTCTGCTACTATCACATTTGCGCCCGTAATGCAGACATTTGCCCGTAGAATGTCCTTTCTGAGCTTTTCTCGCCCCAAGTTTACAAGAGTTTGGGGAGTGGGGTCGACCTCGATGTTATAAATTTGAGAAAGTCGGTCAGATATTTCTTTTGGACTTAAATGAACTGCAGGTCCCATTGGAATTGATGGACGCTCATTCAGTAATTGTATAATTCGGTCTCCAAGGTCGGTTTCGACTATTTTCCCTTTAAAGCCATTTTTCTCTAAAAATTCTACTAACCCAATTTCTTTGCCTGTTTCAGTTTTAGATTTTACAATTAAGTCTTCATTTTCTACTTCTTTTAAAATATAATCAAGAGCTTCTTGTTGGGTTTTGGCTAATATTACATTACAGTCTCTTTTTTCTAAATTTTCTATCGCAATTTTTGTCAATTCGTTAAAATGATCTACAAAATATCTTTTAATTCTTGTAAATTCCTTTTTTAGCGGTTCGACCCGTTTATTATTAACTATTTTATTTGTATAACCAATATTAAAAATTGTCTTAAAATCAGTGGGTGAATTCAAACCTTTTTCAATTTTATTCATAACTAAATCAAATATATCCAATTTAATTACCTCATATCATTCATTATTCATTGGTAATTCGGAAATTAGACCTGCAGAATAGGCGACAAGGTCAATTATATCAACAGACCTCATTTTTTGCTCGAAATGTTCTGCAACTGCATTAAAGTTATATCGACATGTAGGGCATCCAGTTAATATTATTTTACCTTTTCGCCTTGAACTCTTAAGAATATCAAGTGTTAGGTCATTTCTTACTTCAAAATAGGGGTCTCTAATGGTACCACCGCAACACTGAGAATATTCTCTTCTTAAATCCATTTCTTTAAATTTAAGTTCGGGTATACTTTTTATTATAAATCTGGGAGCTTCATAAATATTATTAAATCGTCCCAAATGGCATGAATCGTGATAAGTAACCTTTTTATTTATTGGATTTAGTTTTATTAGTTTTTCTTTAATAATTTCAGCTATCAATTCAGTTGTATGTTTAATTTCAATATTCCAATTTTCTAAATATTTAGGGTATTCTTGTTTTAATGTTAATAAACATTCTGGACAATTAACTAATAATTTAGATACATTATTATTTTTGAAGTATTGAAAATTTTCTTTTGCTTTTTTAATTCCTTCTTCCAAATTACCTTGTAAAAATAATATTCCACCACAACAAGGTTCATTTTCAAATAATTTATATGAAATTTTAGCCTCATCAAGTATTTTGATCATATTTAATGCTGTTTTTTTATATGCAATAGAGGTACAACCCAAAAAATAATGAAAATTATTCCAGACCATATTTTTACCTCTTTTTTTCTTCGATTAAATGAGACATAATTAACAAAAATTTATAGATATTTTCTATAATATTATTTTAGATACTTGAATATTTTCTTTTTTAGTCAATTTAATTAAAAAATGAATTTAAATTTTTAATTTTTAAATGCTTTATTGTTAAGAATATAAGTTAATTTTTGTGTTGCGGCATCAAGATTCATTAAAAAATCAAAAAATGACCAATTAAATATAATAATTAGGTATTTCATTTTTATAAATTATGTATTATTGCTTTTATGTTATTTAATATAAGTTATTAACTGGAATAAATATTATTTGATAAAAAAATATCATTTTTTTCCCCGAATTTTAAGTTCAATATATTAAAATTTAAATATTAGAAAAAGGGAAAGATATTTTATAATACATTTAAAAAATGGAGTTTTTAATAAAATGAAAAATGGAGATATAAATATAGATGAAATAAAGGAGATAATTGAAGCTGCTAAACGTCTAGGAGTTGAAATAAATGAAGATAAAGCGATAAAATGGCTTAAAGATATAAAATCTGCAGAAGAAACTCCAGAAGATCTTATTATAGATGAATCTCAAGGTATTTATGGGCATGAGTTCCAATTAATTGATTTCGATTCAAAGGAATTAGAACGGTTTAGGAAAATAGCAGAAATAGTAGGAATTCCAAATAGCGAGGGAATAGAAACGGCAATAAGTTTATCCGGTTCTGCAGCTCAAGGTAAAGTTCAGAGGTTTCCAGGAGATTTAGATTATTTTGAAAGAGTAAACATAATTGCCCCCACAAAAGAGGAAGCATGTAAAATAAGTGGTCAAATAATTAGAAAAAAAAGCTTTGGACAAATTATATTCTCCGGTTTACCAATTAATTGAAGCAAAATGGGGGACTTTTAAATCAAATTTCAAAAAAAAATGGAAGATTGTTAAAAGCAGGCACACCAAATTCTGGGAATGCTGATGAAGTACAACAAGGGTTTATGATAGTCCAAGACAAAAATAAAGATCGTAAGTTAAATTGGGAATATGGAGAATTAGATCCTGGTTGGTGCAAGTTAGATTGGTTAATTGTAGAGCCAGATAGAAATAGAGTAATAAATGTTAGTAATATGTTAGATATTACCCGGGAAAGCCCTAAAGGAGAAATTATTCCACTTGATGGGCAGATAGACCCTTATTTTCAAGAAGTCTATTTGGAAGCTAGTTCAATTCCGCTATTTACAAAATTAAAAGAAAATCTTACACCTAAAAAACTTGATGATTATTTAAATGCATTAGAAAAGCAGGTTTTACACTATTTAGAAGAAGAAAACCAAAATTATGGCAAAGTAGCAAAACGTTTGTATAATATTTTCCGTCTTAAAGGTGCACATAAGGAAGCATTATTTACTAGGGAATTGTTTGATGAACCAGCATCTGCATTATACCAAGTTTGGAGTCTTCTTAATGCCATTAATGATGCAAGATTACCAAAATCACCTATCGATAGAAAAGTAGTATCAAATCAAATTTATACTCTCATAAAAAATGTAATTAAAGTCTGTGAAGGCCCTGAAGAAGAAAAAATTGTTGATGCTTTAATGAAATTAAGAGATGATGTGCTTGGTATATGTGATATTTCAGACAATGAATGGAATAATTTAATTGCAGAATCAAGATACCAAATAGTTAAATTGATCAATGAATATTTTTATCCACGACTTAAGGTTTTGCCTCAAATAACGACATATATAGAGGAATTAAAATTAAAATATAAAAGCAAATGAATTCGTTTTTAATTTCTAATAAATATTTATACAATTAGTATGCTATTATATTTTCAATAATGAGAGTCCAAAATATTCCGAAATCTATTTATTAATTTTTAATATTTATTTATTCCATAAAAGAAAAAAATAAATATTTTGTTTGGGGCGCTTTATAACAATGCTTATAGCTGGAATTGATGAATGTGGAAGAGGTCCAGCAATTGGACCGATGGTCATGTGTATTGTAGCGGCTAAAGAATCAATGATCAACGATTTAATATTTTGGGGGGTTAAGGATAGTAAGAAAATAAGCCCCAAAAAACGCGAGCAACTTTATGAAATTTTAAAAAAAGAAGTAATATATAAATATCGAATAATTTCAGCAAGAGAAATAGATGCATGTTTAAAAGACAACAATTCAAACCTTAATTGGCTTGAAGCAGAAATCTCAGCTCAATTGACAAACGAATTATTGAAAAAGCATAACATTAAAAGAATATTTTTAGATTGTCCCAGTAATAATATTTCTGCGTATGAGAATTTTTTTAAAAAATTAATAAAAAAAAATATAGAAATAATTTGTGAACATAAATCCGATGAAAATTATCCTATAGTAGGAGCTGCATCAATTATTGCCAAAGTTATACGGGATAGTGAAATTGAGAAAATTAAAATCAAATACAATGTTAATTTTGGGAGTGGATATACTTCAGATAAAAATACTATAATTTTTTTAAAAAATTATTATCTAAAAAATAGAGAATTTCCAGATTTTGTGAGAAAAAGTTGGAAAACGATATCAAATATTAAACGAGAAATTAAGCAAAGAAAAATAGATACTTTTATTGAATAATAATCTTAATTTTTAAAGAATATTATGATAGATATATTTTAAAATTCCGTAATAATGACCAAAATTCTTAAATTTTACTTATAATTATATTAAACAATTATTTTTTAGCCAATAAATCATATCATATTGATCAAATATTAAATTCTTTAATTAAAAAATTGACAAAAATTGTAAATTATTCTTAAATTAGTGCATAATTTTCAAAAAATGGTTTAATTGTTTAACGGAATAATTGAGGATAAAAATAATAAATATTTCACTTGTTTAATGATTAATTTATTTTGTTCTATTTATGTCTAAAATTGATTTTGTTATCAAATTTTTTCCAATATTGATAAAATTATTAGGATATTAACTAAAAATATTATTTAAACAATTATAAACAATAAGGTACAATATATGCCAAAACTTTATAAATAAATGTGATTACTAAAATATGTGACTAAAAATATGTGACTTTAAAATAACAAACATCATTTTCAAGTATTGACACTCTATTGATAAAACATTAAAAAAATAACACAATTTAAAGTTAGTAATTTATAAATTGATTAAAAAATGTTGATGGTGAAACTGGTTGAGTCATGATGACGAAGACGATAATATTGATGTAGATTGTATCAATGAAAATGAAGAATTATTGCACAATGAAGAAGGTAATAGTAGTATTTCCGATGTCAGTTTAGACAATGACGCTATTGAAGAAATTTTAATTGAAGATGAAGAGATAGATGAGAAAAAACAGGAAGATGAAAATGTTCCAAAAGAAATTACAATATCTTTACAAGAATATAATGATTTAAAACAAGAAATACAAAATGAAAAAAGTAGATATAATGAATTATTTGACAGATTTCAGAGAGTTCAAGCAGATTTCGATAATTATAAAAAGTTTTTAGAGAAAGAGAAAAGTGAAACAATTAGTTATGCTTCAGGTCAATTGGTAAAAAAGCTCTTAAATGTATTGGATAATTTTGAGCGGGCATTAGATTCAGTGGACAAAAAAAATGATGACCCATTTATAGAAGGTATAAAGTCAATTTATAAAGAATTTTATAATATTTTAGAAAAAGAAGGTTTAAAATTAATCGATAGCTCGGGAAAATTTGACCCATTTAAACACGAATGTCTAATAACAGAAGAGCGCGATGATTATAATGAAGATGATATCATTGAAGTTCTTTCAAAAGGATATATGTTTAAAGATAAAATTTTAAGACCAGCAATGGTCAAAGTAGCAAGAAAGAAAAGAGAAAATAATGAAAATAAAGAAAATGATGTTAATAAAAATAATTAATATGTAATAAATAAAAAATAAAATAAGTTAGAGATGAGAATAATGGGAAAAATAATTGGAATCGACTTGGGAACTTCAAACTCAGCAGCAGCTGTATTACAAGGTGGTAGACCAGTAATTATACCTTCTGCAGAAGGCACAACTTTATATGGCAAAGCATTTCCTAGTATTGTAGCATTTACAAAAGATGGACAGAGATTAGTGGGTGAACCTGCTCGTAGACAAGCGATATCAAACCCCGAACGAACAATTACTGCAATTAAGAGGAAAATGGGTACCAATTATAAAATCACAATTGATGGAAAAGAATACACCCCACAAGACATTTCTGCAATGATTTTACAGAAAATTAAAAAAGATGCGGAGGCATTTCTCGGAGAACCAGTAACTGGAGCAGTAATAACAGTCCCAGCTTATTTCAATGATAATCAGCGCCAAGCTACAAAGGATGCGGGTAGAATAGCTGGGTTAGATGTTAAAAGGCTTGTAAATGAACCTACTGCTGCTACCTTGGCATATGGACTTGATAAAAAAGGAAAAAATCTAACAATTGCAATTTTAGACCTTGGTGGTGGCACTTTTGATGTAACAATTATGGAGATGGGTGATGGCGTTTTCGAGGTCAAATCAACTTCTGGTGATACCCAGTTAGGTGGAACTGATATGGACAAAATTCTAGTAGATTACATAGCCGAAGAATTCAAAAAACAGGAAGGAGTGGATATTAGAAACGATAAAATGGCTATGCAACGAGTAGTAGAAGCTGCAGAAAAAGCTAAAATTGAACTATCAACTGTCTTAGAAACAACTATTAATTTACCATATATAACCGCTGATGCAAGTGGTCCTAAACATTTAAATATGACATTGACTCGCGCTAAACTTGAAGAATTAATTGAACCCGTCCTTGAGCGACTTGATGGCCCTATTAAGAGAGCAATTGAAGACGCAAAAATCGGTGTAAATGAAATAAACAATATAATCTTGGTTGGAGGGCCAACTCGTATGCCTGCAGTTAGAAAACGATTCGCTGATTTCTTTGGAAGAGAGCCCGAACGTGGGATAGACCCCATGGAATGTGTAGCAATGGGTGCAGCAATACAAGCTGGAGTCCTTACAGGTGAAGTCGAGGATTTATTATTACTGGATGTTACACCACTCTCTCTTGGAGTTGAAACATTGGGTGGTGTATTCACAAAACTTATTGAACGTAATACTACAATTCCAACTAGAAAGAGTGAAATTTTCTCGACCGCTGCAGACAATCAACCAGCAGTTGAAATACATGTACTTCAAGGAGAAAGACCAATGGCAAAAGATAATATCACATTGGGTAAATTTCATCTAGTAGGTATCCCACCTGCCCCGAGAGGCGTCCCTAGAATTGAAGTTACATTTGATATCGATGCAAATGGTATTCTAAACGTATCTGCAAAAGATCTCGGTACTGGAAAAGAACAGAAAATAACAATAACAGCTTCAACAAAATTATCTGAAGAAGAAATTCAAAAGAAGATAAAAGAAGCAGAAAAATTCGTTGAGCAAGATAAAAAGATCCTCGAAAAAATCCAAACAAAAAATGAAGCTGAATCTTTAATTTACCAAACTGAGAAATTAATGAAGGAACACCAAGATAAAATGGATGACGCATTAAAAAATAAAATTGAAAGCGCTATTAACCAACTGAAACAAGATATGAATACTGATGATGTGGCAAAAATTAAATCAGGAATAGAAAAATTAACTGCAGCAGTCCAAGAATTATCGGTAAAAATTTATCAGCAAGGGGGTATGCCGGGTGGTATGCCAGGCGGAGTAGGTGGTACGCCAGGAGCTGGACAATACTATGGAACTGGTCAAGCAACAACTCAAGCACCTGAAGAAGAGGACGTTGTAGATGCAGAATATGATGTCGTGGACGATAATGATGAGAAATAATTTTTTATATTTTTTTAAAAATTCTTAATTCTTTTTTCTAATTGTAAAATTTATGTTTTTGACCATTTTTCAATACATTTAAAACAAGTTTTTAAACATTATATAATTAAATTTATTGGGTTTTATCAAAATTATTACATTAGAAATATTAATTGAGGTCAAACCTACATTGTCGAGCAAGAATAAAAGAGATTATTACGAAGTATTGGGCGTTTCAAGAAATGCTTCTAGCGATGAAATAAAGAAAGCATTCAGAAAATTAGCTCTTAAATATCATCCAGATAGAAATAATTCACCAGAAGCGACAGAAAAGTTTAAGGAGATCGGAGAAGCATATGAAGTACTCTCAGATCCAGAGAAAAGAAGGATTTATGACCAATTTGGTCATGAGGGACTAAAAGGTGCTAATTTTGTCGATTTTAGTAGTATTAGATTGGACGACTTAATGAATAGTATTTTCGGAGGATTTGGTGGTTTTGGCGATATTTTTGATACATTTTTTGGGGGCGGGAGACGATCTAGATCATCTAGACGTAGGACAGCGGAAAAGGGAGCAAATATTAAATACGACTTGCATATAACTTTAGAAGAGGCATATACCGGGGTTAAGAAAGAAATATCAGTGCCACACTATGAAACTTGTATGAAATGCGCAGGAAAGGGAACAGCTCCAGGTTATCAGCCAGAAATATGCCCTAGTTGTAATGGAACTGGCCAAAAACAAACGGTACAAAGATCATTTATGGGCCAAGTAGTCACAATAACAGATTGTAAAAGATGTAAAGGGACTGGTAGAATTATTAGAAAAAAATGTCCAAAATGCAATGGTGAGGGGATTGTTAAAGTCGAACGAAAAATTGAAGTGAAAATACCTAAGGGAATTGAAACAGGCATTAGCTTGAAAGTTAGAGGTCAAGGTCAAGCTGGAAGACTTGGTGGAGAAGCAGGAGATCTTTATGTAATAATCCATGTCGATGAACATAAAATATTTAAAAGAGAAGGTGAATATCTCTACAGAGAAATACCAATTACTTATTCTCAAGCTGTACTGGGTGATTCTATTGAAGTTGATACTTTGGATGGGACTGCTACTTTAAATATACCACCTCGAACAAAAAGTGGCACTATTTTACGAATTTCAGGTAAAGGTATGCCGCGGTTAAGAGGTCGAGGATATGGTGATTTATTAATAAAGGTAGATATAGCAATTCCAGAAAAATTAAATTCAAAACAAGTAGAAGCAATTAAAAATTTAAAGAAAATTGGTCTATAACTTTAATTTTCTATTCTTTTTATTAAAACATTTTTTTGTTTACTAAATATTTTTACTTTTCTGGTATAATTATATACATTAAATGACCAGATATTTTTCAAATTAAATTATAGAAACTGGTCAATTCAAATTTTTTTAATCAAAATTTATAAAGATTTTTTAAATAAAGAAAATATCATTAAATTTATGAACAATAAGCAAATTTACAAAAATGTAATTATTATGGGAAAACCTGGGAGTGGAAAAAGTACATTGTTGATGAATTTAATTGATTTTTTTAAAAATAAGCAATTAAAAATTGGTGGTATATTAACCCCAGAAATAAGACAAGATAATATAAGGAAGGGTTTTAGTATAATAGATATATTTAATAATATTAAAGGTACATTATCAAGCGTTTTTATAAAATCAGGCCCTCGTGTGGGTAAATATCGCATTAATTTATTTGATTTGAATAAAATTGGAGTAAATGCAATTAATTTTGCGATTGATAATTGTGACATAATCATAATTGACGAAATAGGAAAAATGGAAATTTTTTTTTCCAAAGATTTTCAAAAAGCAGTAATTAACGCATTAAATTCTGAAAAAATTGTATTAGCATCGATGGGAATCTCAATTAAACATGAATTTATCGACCAAATTAAGTCAAGAAATGATATAAATATATTTCAGATAACAAAAGAAAACAGAAATCAAATTTTGGATTTTCTTAAAAATTCTTTAGCGTCCTTAATAAAAAAATAAAAAATTAGTTCGTATAATAAAAAGAATAAATTACAAGACAATGATTTTATTAATTTTATCTCCTTTTTCAATAGCATTGACGATACTTTGATCTTCGGGCCCTACGACTTCTCCAAAAATTGTGTGTTTATTATTAAGCCAATCGGTAACCACATGAGTAATAAAAAATTGACTACCATTTGTGTTAGGTCCGGCATTAGCCATTGCTAATATTCCAGGTTTATCAAAAAGATGACCATTATGAAATTCATCTTTAAAAGGATATTTTACCATTTTACCCTTATAAGGGAATTCTTTAATTCCTTTACTAAGAGGCCCACCAGTTCCAGTTCCAAGGGGGCATCCTCCTTGAATCATAAAATTTTTAATCACTCTGTGAAAAGTTAGTCCGTCATAAAAACCATTCTTAATTAAAAATAAAAAACTAGCAACAGTAAGTGGAGCATCATTGTCAAAGAGTTTTAAATTTATATTTCCTTTAGAAGTTTGTATTTGAACTTTAGTCATTTTTATTTAACATCCAATTTTTTAACTTACTTAAAAAATATTACTTTATAATAATAAAATATACATATTTTATTATTTTAAAATGGATAAATTTTTTTTAAATTTATAGTGAGTTTAATTAAATAAGTATTTTTAAAGAGATTAAAACTTTTATTTTAAAAATTGAATATAATTTCAAAAATTATTAAATTATTGATTGCTTCAAAAATTTAAAAAATGAACATAGAAAATAGTTTTGGGATATTTTTCAAGTCAGATGAATAACTTAAAAGAATTAAAATCAATAAAGAAAAAAAATGAGATAAATGGCTAGAATATTTGAAATATTTTTTGTAATAAAGAATGTTGGGACATGTATACTTCACCATAGTTTCATAGGTTCTTCGTTAGATGAGCAGATGGTATCGGGTTTCTTATCCGCGATCTCATCCTTTTTAAATTTTATAATGCCCAATTCAAATTCAAATAAAATAATCAGAGCTGTAGATAGGGGAGATTTTAAGATATTGATAGAACCCGGGAAGGAAATCATAGGTTTACTTTTAGCGAAAACAGACACACCAAATATAAGAAGAATATTAAGAGAGACAATTAAATTATTTGAAGAGATTTATGAGATAGATCCAGCTGCAGATACAGTAATTTTTGATCCATATAAAGAAATAATTGTAAAAAAATTTGCTCCAGAATTCATATCAATGAATGACGTGCCTATTTTATCAGAGGATTTCATTGATCGGTCTACGTTAAATCTATTAGTTGCTATAGACAATACATCAGATGTAAAAGAAATTTCTAACCGTTTAAATGAACCAATAGAATCGGTAATTGAGAAACTTGCATATCTTCAAGAACTTGGGATAATTCAAATAGGAGGGCAATTAAGTGAGATGATTAAAAATACAGATATCTATATCTTAACAGAGGAAGGAAAAAATATTTTTGAGAAAATTTCTTATGTATATGAAACTATAATGAATAATTTTGGTAAAAAAGGAATAGATATATTAACTTTAATGAAGGAGGGAAAAATCAGTATAAATGGGATCCATTTAAAATTAAATGTAGATTTGGACAAAGTAAAAGAGATTGTGGCATTTTGTATGAAAGAGGGTTGGGTACGACCAGTTAGGATATATCCAGTAATAACGAACTTTAACCTTTTAAAATCGATAGATATAGACCCAGACCTCAATAAATTATTTTCAGAAATTATACATTATTGTAATGGTAATCATTCATTAAAAGAAATTTCTAAAAAAATGAATATCCCGAGGACAATTCTTGCCAGCTTTTTGGACAAATTAGGGCAGGACATTGAATGGGTGAAAAAATAATAACTAAGTTTTTAAGTCTTTTATTGTTTTTATTATTAAATTTATATTAGCATCAGTTTTTATACAAATAGGGCAAAAATGAGTCCTGCTTGCTATAAAATTTGATTCATGTAATTTGTTAATTATTGATTCAAGTTTAGGGGCAGAAATTTTGATATTTTTACATATTTTATGGATGTTATAATAAGTAGGAGGCATTTCAGATTCTGCTAATAGAGTAGAAAAGAACAACTCGATTTTCTTTTTGTTAGTTAGTTCAATATTTTTAATAATTTCTAATGAATTTGATAAAAAGTTTTTATCTTGAATTTTACCCAACCATAATGGACCAGCTATACTTATTAATTTACTACCACAAAAAGGACATGTTTTCGGTATTTTAATATCTAATTCTTTAAAAATTAACCTACCATTACATTTGAAACAATGAGATATATATCCAAAATCCTTCAAATTGTTACTTATTTCTTTTTTATTTTTAATTAACTCAACAATAGTCCGAATATAATGAATTTGAGTAAAAGACATCAGGGGATGGATATAAAAATTGAACCGATTCGCAATTTTCATCAAACAACCTAAAAGTAATCGTATTGCAATTTCATGACAATAATTAGTCTTGAGTGAGTATCCGCCATATTTTCTAGCACAAACTTTGGGTTGTATCCCACAAAGAATCCTCATATCTGTGGCTGTTAACATAATTAAACCACGTTTCTTTAGAGCCCTTACAGCAGTATCAATAAAACAAGTAGGTGATCCAAATGGGTCTATATCGATGATATCCAAAACTTTAGGTAAAATACTAAAATCATTAAGAAAATTATTTGCTTCTTTATTAAAAGCTTTAATTATGAGATTATTTTTTAATAATTTAATATTCCGCAAAATTAATTCATAAGCATTTTTATTATAATCATTAACAAAAACAAAGTTTACCCCATTGAGTTCATTAACATATCTTAGTCCTCTTATTCCTACTCCAGATAATGGGTCGCATATTATAATATTTTTATTAAGTAATTTTTGATATGTTTGAATTGCTATTAGTGAACAATCTCTATTAAATTTCATATTAGGATTATAAAATGCTGGAGCATTCTGAGGAATTCCATATTTGTCTAAATCGGGTGCATAGAAAAATGTTTTTCCTTCTTTATATTTTTTTATTGGAAAATTCATTTAATTCAAGGCATAGGTGGATCATAAAATATTTGAATTTAATCTTTTTGACCTATATTAGAATTATTTTCATCATTGGTATCGCTATAAAATTCAAGATTATAATCTTCATCTAATTCGGTTTCCAATTCATTTTGTCCAAAATTTCTTTTTTCCATGTTTTCGACTTTTGAAATTAAACTTTCGTCAATTTTAGCAACAGCTACTACTCTTTCTTTTTCATTTTCTTTGTTAAATCGAATAAGTGTTACTCCGTGGGTTCTTCGACCAATTATTCTAATATCAGAAACAGGAATTCGTATAATATTACCATAATAAGTCATTAACATTATTTCATCGTTCTGATTTACAGTTTTAATTGAGACGACTTCTTCATTTTTAGACCGTAGTTGGATATTAAAAACTCCTTTTCCGCCCCTATGAATCCTATTATATTTTTTAAATATTGTCCTCTTTCCAAATCCTGTAGAGGTAATAGTCAATAAGGAACCTAATTTATTAACAATAGCCATTTCAATGACTTCATCGCCAGGTCTAAGGTCAATTCCAATTACACCTTGAGATGTTCTACCAGTAGGGCGGACTTCAGATTCATTAAACCGGATTACAAAGCCATTTTTTGTGCCAAGTATAATATCATTTTCGCCGTTAGTCATTTTTACATCGATTAAGTCATCCCCCTCTTTTAATGTAATGATAATTATTCCATTTTGTCTTATATTTTTTAATTTTTTAATTTTAGTCTTTTTAATTAGACCAAATTTTGTGGCAATCGTCAGATAATAATCTTCATTGAAATCTTCTTCTTTTACTGGTAATACGGCATTAATTTTTTCATCTTTATCAAGATGGACTAATTTATTGATGATGATCCCCTTTGTCATTCTTTTTTTAGAAGGTGGAATTTCATAGACATTAATACTAAAGACTTTGCCTTTATTAGTAAAGAAAAACATTTTATCATGGTTTGAGCATGCAAATATTTCGTTAATTTCGTCTTCATCCCCAATTTTCATTGCAGTCATTCCTTTTCCCCCTCTTTTCTGGCTTTTATAGCTTTCTATAGAAATACTTTTAACATAACCTTCTCTCGTCAACAAAAATACTACTTTTTCTTCAGGTATTAATTCGCCCGGGCTTTCTATAAAATAGTCTTCAATATCTATTTCTGTCCGTCTTTTATCACCATATTTTTTATCTAATTCCTTTAATTCCTTGATAATAACTTCATTTAATTTATCTTCACTGGTCAGAATTATATTAAATTCCTTTACTTTCTTTTTTAAATCATTTAATTCATTAATCAATTTATCTTTTTCAAGTTTAATTAATTGTTGAAGTCGCATATCAAAAATTGCATTAATTTGCTTATCAGTTAATTCAGTTTGACCTACACCTTTAATTGATTTTAATGAAATACGTGCAGCTTCCGTTGAAGGCGAGCTCTTTAAGATTTCAATTACTCTATCGATATGATTAATTGCAAAAATTAGACCTTCTAATGTGTGAATTCTTTTTTCAGCTTTATTTTTCTCATATTTTGTTCTCCGTTCAATTACTTCTACTCGATGTTTAATATATTCCTTAATAAGTTCATTAAGTTTTAAAATTCTGGGTACCAATTTCCCGTCATTCGACTTCACTAAAACGAGATTAATAACACCGAAAGTAGTACGAAGATTCGTATGAGTATATAAATTATTGATAACAATATCAGGATTCACACCTGATTTTAATTCAATAACAATTCGCATACCATTGCGGTCGGATTCATCTCTTATATCCGAAATTCCCGTAATTTTCTTATTGATTACCAATTCAGCTATTTTTTCAATTAGTTTGGATTTATTAACCATATAAGGAATTTCGGTAATGATGATTCTCTTTCTATCGCCGCCCTTAAAATTTTCAACAAAATATTGTCCTTGGATAAATATTTTACCTTTTCCTTGATTATAGGCATCTCTAATACCTTTAATACCTTTAATCACGCCACCAGTTGGAAAATCAGGGCCTTTAATATATTCCATAAGTTCATCATTGGTAATATCTGGGTTGTTAATTGTTGCGATAATACCATTAATGACTTCTGAGAGGTTATGAGGTGGTATATTAGTAGCCATTCCCACTGCAATACCGGACGCGCCATTAATTAGTAGATTAGGTACTTTTGCTGGTAAAACGGTAGGTTCTTTTAGTGTATCATCGAAATTAGGAGTCATATCAATTGTATCTTTATCAATATCTTCAAGCATTTCTTTAGAAATAGCGGATAGTCGGGCTTCGGTATATCTCATTGCTGCAGCAGTATCACCATCGATACTCCCGAAATTTCCTTGACCATCAATTAGGGGATACCGTAATGAAAAATCTTGAGTCATTCTTACTACAGCATCATAAATTGCGGTATCACCATGGGGATGATATTGACCCAATACTGCTCCTACAATTCTAGCCGATTTTTTGAAATTAGTCATACCAATTTCATGCATAGCATAAAGTATCCTGCGATGCACTGGTTTTAACCCATCCCTCACATCAGGTAGTGCCCTTCCAATTATTACAGACATTGAGTAGTCCATATAGGCATCTTTCATTTCCTCAGTGATAGCTTTTACATTTAGTATTTTACCTTCTCTCAAAATTAACAAATCCATTTATTATTTTAAATATCTAAATTATTTACTTCTCGTGCGTGTCTTAGAATGAATTCTTTTCTTGGTTCCACATCAGTTCCCATTAATATAGAGAATAATTCATTAGCTAAGATAGCATCATCAATCTCTACTCTATATAAAATTCTAGTTTCTGGGTTCATAGTAGTTTCCCAGAGTTGTTCAGGGTTCATTTCACCAAGCCCTTTATATCTCTGGATTTTTAGTTTCTTATTAGGGTATTTTTTAATAAAATCTTGAAGCGCTTCATCTGAATAAAGATATTGGACTTTTTTATTAAAAGATATCTTATATAATGGAGGATTAGCAATATAAACGTGTCCATTTTCGATTAATTCCCGCATATAACGGTAAAAAAAGGTTAAAATAAGCGTTTTAATATGTTGACCATCAACATCAGCGTCCATTAAAAGTATTATTTTATGATATCGTAATTTTGAAATGTCAAAATCATCGCTTATCCCGGTACCCAATGCTAAAATTATTGAAGAAATTTCATTGTTTTTTAGAATTTTAAGAAGACGTGCTTTTTCAACATTAATTATTTTGCCGCGTAGAGGTAATATGGCTTGGAAAATTCTATCGCGTCCCTGCTTGGCAGAGCCACCTGCAGAATCTCCTTCTACAATAAATAATTCACAATTTCGTGGGTCAGTGTCAGAACAATCAGCTAGTTTACCTGGTAAAGTAGTCCTTTCCAAGATACCTTTACGACGCGTTAGGTCGCGCGCTTTTTTTGCGGCTTCTCTTGCTTTTGATGATAAAATACATTTCTGAACAATTAATTTTGCTACGATGGGATTTCTTTCTAATGCTTTCATCAATTCTTCGTTTACAACACTTTCAACAATTCCTTTAATTTCAGTATTACCAAGTTTTGTTTTAGTTTGACCTTCGAATTGAGGTTCGGGCATTTTTATATTAATGACTGCTACCAACCCTTCTCTTACATCGTTTCCAGAAAAGTTGCTGTCTTTCTCTTTTAAGAAATTGTGATCTTTAGCATATGAATTTATTGTCCTGGTCAACGCCCCTCTAAAGCCTGTTAAATGAGTTCCCCCTTCTTGAGTATTGATGTTATTAACAAATGAATAAATATTTTCAATATAACTTTCAGTATATGCCATTGCAATTTCTATAATTATATTATTTTTTATTTTTTCAAAATAAATAGGTTCATGAAGTAATTTTTTTCCAATAAATTTAACAAATGCAATAATTCCTTCTTGCTCATAGTATGATTCTTTAATTCCAGTTCTTTCATCAGTTAAACTGATATAAAGACCTTTATTTAAAAAAGAAACTTCTTTTAATCTTTGACTTAACACTCCAAAATTAAATACAGTAGTTTCTTTAAAAATCTCAGGATCTGGTAAAAAAGTTATAGAAGTCCCAGTATCGGACGGATCACAATTACCAATAACTTCAAGTTTCGAGGCAATATTGCCCTCAACATATTTTTGCTGATAAATTTTACCGTCTCTTTTAACCTTAACAGTTAAATTTCTTGATAAAGCGGAAACTACAGCCAGACCAACACCATGAAGACCTCCCGATACTTTGTAACTTTTATGATCAAACTTCGCACCAGAATGTAATTTTGTCATAATAATTTCAAGTGCAGAAGTCCCATATTCTGGGTGAATAGCAATAGGAATTCCTCTACCATTATCTATAATAGAAACAGAGCCATCTTTGTGTAGAATTACCTCAATTTTAGAACAAAAACCCTCTAGACATTCATCAATTGAATTATCAACTACTTCATATATTAGGTGGTGTAATCCTTTTGGCCCTGTTGAACCAATATACATTGAAGGGCGTTTTCTCACAGCTTCCAGCCCTTCTAATACTTTAATATCAGCTGCGCTATAGTTTTCTTTTGGAATTAACTTCTTACCTCCATTATCATTTCTATAACAGATTTTCGAATCGGTGTAGTATAATTCGACATAAATTAACTTATATAAATTTGATTTGAATTAATTATATTTATCAATTTCTATAAAAACAAAATGCATTGAAATATTTGAATTTTTTGTAATAAAATTTGGACAAAAATAATTAAATTGGGAAAAAATTGCTAATGTTTTATATTGATATAATTAATATCAAATAGGTTTAATTATTAAAGTATAATAAAATTTGAAAATAAAAAAATCAAAATTAACTTCAATTATAAACCATTTTATGAAATTATTATCAACTATAATAGATTATATTATTATTGTGAATTTTATAAATTATTAACAAAAAAAGTTCAGTATTAAAAATGTCAAATTGGATAAATAAAAGGAAAAAAGACATATATTATAGAAGATCTAAACGAGAAAAATATAGATCTAGAGCAGCTTATAAATTATTACAATTAAATCAAAAATATAAATTCTTAAGGAATATATCAATTGTAATAGATATTTGCTGTGCTCCTGGAAGTTGGATACAAGTAATTCAATCAATAAAAGGTAAAAATATATTGATACTGGGAATAGATATTAACGATATAAGACCTATTCCAGGAAATGTAAAATTTTTAAAATTTAATATTACAAGCCCGGAAATTACTAAAAAAATAGGACCATTACTTCCTAATAAAGCTGATTTAATCATTTCCGATTGCTCTATGCATACTAGTGGCATTTCTAACCTAGATGTAGAACGGCAAAATTATTTGATAAAGTGCGCCTTTGAGTATATTGTAAAACCATTTTTAAAGAAAGATGGTCACTTTATTAGCAAAGTTTTTCAAGGTTCAAATATAAATAATATTAAAAAAGAATTCAAATTATATTTTAAATTTGTGCGGTTTACTAAACCAAAAGCAAGTTTAGATACAAGTCGTGAAATGTATTTAATATGTAAAAATTTTATAAAAATTGAATGAAAGATTAAGCTGATTATTTTTTGTTGAATATATATTTTTCACTATTTCAATGTTTCTAAATCTTTTTCAAATTTTTTACTAT
>Ga0190360_1000381_pt1 | contig 25283 bp, 31 predicted proteins | sample 48721834_MG_FD_161271 | JGI IMG/M metagenome (GOLD analysis project Ga0190360, IMG submission 161271) | Hydrothermal vent microbial mat bacterial communities from Southern Trench, Guaymas Basin, Mexico - 4872-18-3-4_MG | ecosystem: Environmental > Aquatic > Marine > Hydrothermal vents >... | reverse complement strand
TGCTGTTGCTCCATTTCCGCACAAAATTAAGGGCCAAGCGATTTGGGCTTTCGTTACTTTAATGGCAGGCGTGGAAAAATCAGAAGAATTAGCTAAAGATATAAAAATGCATGTTAGAAAAGAAATTGGTCCAGTTTTTCAACCAGATGTAATTCAATTTGCAGATGCTCTTCCAAAAACGAGAAGTGGTAAGATAATGCGCAGGATTTTGAAAGCGATAGCTACGGGCTCGGATATTGGAAATGTTACTACTTTGGCTGATCCTTCCGTGGTTGACAAGTTAATAGAAGAGAGAAAAAAGATGGATATTAAAGTAGGTTAAAAACTTTTTTTATTTTTTATATTTTTTCTTGAAAAAGTAAAATATAATGCTTTAAATCATTAATCTGGTTTTAAGAGTATTTCGTTTCGAGCATTCAAAATATGCTTTTTAAACGAGATTTAGATCATTTATAATATTATCTTTTTTATTACAAATTCAAAACATTTAAAAAGGTTGTCATGTATGCATAATATAATAAGTATGAAAAATATGAATAAAACGAAATGCATAATTTATATGAGGCTAAGAAAAGATGAGCAAGCAATTAAAAAATCATTCTAAAGGGAAATTCTTTTTTGGATCTGTAAAAGTAGGCGAAAGAGGTCAAATCGTCATTCCAAGTGAAGCGAGAAAATTATTTAACATAAATCCTGGAGATCAATTACTTGTTTTTGGTGATAAAAAAAAAGGCATTGGATTAATAAAAGCCACAATATTAAAGAAATTTGCTTCTCAATTATTTCAAATATTTGAAATGGAAAAAGAAAAAGAATCAAAAGAGAATGATGATAAAAATGAAGAGATCTAAAAGGTTAAGCAACTTGGATTTTAGAATAATGTCATTTTTCTTTAAAATTAGAGATAAATTGAACCCTCCAAAAGTGAAAATAAAAAATTTGGACTTAAAATCAGGATATCATGTTTTAGATTATGGTGCAGGGACAGGGAGTTATACGATTGTTGTTGCTGAAATTGTAGGCCCTAAAGGAAAAGTCTATGCTGCCGATGTTCATCCACTTTCAATAAAAAAAATAAAAAAAAGATCTCTTAAAAATGGTTTATCTAACATCGAAACAATTTTAACAGACTGCGATACAAGACTAATAAATAATAGTATTGATATGATTATATGTTTTGATACATACCATGCAATTAATGATAAAAATTGCATTTTGAAAGAATTTAATCGCATTCTAAAACCTAATGCAATTTTAGCATTATCAGATCATCATTTAAAAGAAAATGATTTAATTATAGAAATAACTGAGAAAAATCTATTCACATTTCATGAAAAGAAAGGAAATATAATACTTTTTAAGAAAATTTAATTTTTTTTTTTATCTTTAACTTTCTTTAAGCCTTTTAAAGCATTAAACCCAATTATTCATTAAAGTAATTTATTTGAAAATAAAAATAATTAAACTTTTTATTGGGATGGAATAATGATTAACGAAAAAATCCAAAATTACATGTACGAATTTATTAAAAAAATATGTGATGATGTGGGGCCAAGAGAATCCGGCACTAAGGAAGAAGAAATCGCAGGAAACATTATCGAAGATGAATTAAAAAAATATTGCAATAAAACTTACCAAGAAGAATATGTGAGTAGTCCTCACGCGTTTTTAGGTGGTATTCGATATGGCGCCATTTTGGTTTTGATTGTAATCGCGTTTTATTGGATCATCCTATTAAATGACTTATCGATCTTGCAATTAGGAAATGCGCTAATTATTATTTTACTGATTATTTCAATAATCATAATCATAATAACTGTTAGTTATTTCATTTTAGAAGTAATGAAATATCATGAAACCTTTGATTTCTTATTTCCAAAAAAGAATTCAAGAAATATAATTGGCATCATTGAACCAACTAAAGAAGTGCGAAAAACTTTAATCTTCTCTGCCCATCATGATTCGGCATTTGAATTTAATACTTTTTACTATTTAAAAAGGTTTGGACAACTCATCATAAATATTGGTTATTTGGGAGTCGTGATAATATTAATTGGTGTAATTATAAGATTAATCTTTCATTTCTTTAACATCTCAAACTCCGTTCTCTTCTTAACTTTTGGAATAATTTTTCTCTGTTTTATTCCCATCGTTGCTGTTTACATTTTTTTCCATAGTTACAAACCAGTATTAGGTGCTTTTGATAATCTATCAGGTGTAGCGGTATTGCTTGGTATTGGAAAGTTTTTATCTGAAAACAAGAACAATGCAGAGGTTTTTCCCCAAAATACCCGGGTTTATTTAATTTCTTTTGCAGGAGAAGAATCTGGCCTTAGGGGTTCAAAAAGATATTTAGCTAAACATTTTAAAGAGCTAAAAGAGAGTAACGCTCTTATAGTTAACATGGACAGCATTGCTAGAAAAGACTTAGTTGTAATTCATGATAAAGAGTCTGGGATTGGTGCAAAACATGATAAAAATATCTGTAAGGATTTATATGATATTTGTAAAAATCTTGATCTCAATGCAAAGGTTCTGCCATTACCATTTGGTGCCACTGATGCAGCCACTTTTAGTAAAAAAGGCATTCATGCTATCGCTATTGGCGCATTGAATTTAAAAGAAGAATTGCCACCATATTATCATACAAGACTTGACACTCCAGATGTTATTGAGAAAGAAGCACTTGGACAATTCTTAGAAATATGCTTAAAATATCTTGCTTTAATTGATAATAGATAAAATTATCTTTTTTTTCTTGTTTTTTCACTTATATATTATGGCAACTATTTTATCCAAGAATGACCTAATATCTCTAATGAGAATCCCAGATTTAGAATTTTCAGTAATGAATAATACCATGAATAATTCAGGAGTTATTTGAAATATTATTAAAATGTGATGTTCTAATTCTACCATAATTTTGTTCAAATCTTGCTTTCCTATTATCTTGCCTAAACCTAATGCACTTTTTAAAATAGACGCACACATCGAAGAAAATTGAGTAAAACTAAATGAAGATTTAAAAATCTCAGATATTAGATCACCTGATTTGTTTGAAAGCATGATTCCTTCTAAATCATAACGTTTTATCATATTTGAGAGAAGGAATTTAATCCTTTCAATCTTTTCTTGGCTTATTTTAGGCACTTTTTTTATCAACCATTGAATTTTAGATTATATTTTTAAAAATAGAATCTCTTTTAATTTATTTTTTTAAGATCCTTAATGAACCCAGATTTAAGAGTAATCTCATATTGGTTTCATGAATCTTAATATTATTGAGCTTAAAAAGATCGTTTCAAGGGATAATCCATTAAAAAAATCAATAAGAATGAAACAATCCTTTAAATCCTCTTTTTTTTGGTATTATCGCTTGATATGGGCACGCTTCCATGCAACATAAACATGATATGCATTTCTTTCTGTTATATTCAGGATAACTTCCTTTTTCAAAATTTATTGCATTTGCTGGACAAATTTCTGCGCACAACCCGCACTTTTGACACAATTTTTTATTAAGCGTGGGTATTCTTTTAGTTACTTTATAAAAAATTCTTCCAGTTATCATGCTTGCAAATCTTGTCATTGATTTCCCAGGTACTTTAAATTTGGGCGTTATCTTCTTAGCTTCCTCTAAACTGAGCCCAACAACATCGATATCATCAAGACTCTGAATACCTAAGCCTCTTGAATGGACGCTTTTAATATGGGGCACATGTGCCAAGCCGTTAAATTTTCCAATTTCTAGCGCAATCAAATCTAAAGCAAGCTCATCAGTACCAGCCAAAATTAAATTCCAATCCTTTAAAGGACCAGAAACTGGGCCCATTGTTCCATACATTACTTTTTTTAAATCAAGAACTGTAAATCTATTAGGCTTGTTTTGAACGACCCAAGCAAAATTATCAGCAAGGACTTCCCCAAATTGGAGGGGTGTTTTACCTAAAAGATGAAATTTTGCTTTAAGTCCGCCGGGAATGATCCCCCAATAATTTTTAATTGCTCCAGTAATGGTTGCTTCACCATGAGTTTTAAGTCTCGGCATGTTTATCAACAAATCACATTCTTTCACGATTTTTGAAACATAATAATCCTTGAGTTTAACAGCACCATCAATAACATCATTTACGGGCACTTCTCTTTCAAAATCCACGAATTTTATTCCTGCTTCTTCGCATATTTCAAAAATTCCGATTTTTTTAGCAATATTAGTTGCAAAAGTATTTATTTGTCCCGGAGAATCCCCAATGTATACATTTTCCATTGAAATATTCTCTTGTGTTAGATAAGCAATTACACCTTCAATAATTTCAGGTCTAGTACAAGCATTTTCTGTTGCTCTTAACAAATTCGGCTTCAATAAAATTTTTTTACAGTCATGGATATCAAATGAAAAATCTTTTTCTATTAACTTAATTGCTTCTATGATAGCTTCCTTATCAGTATTAAAATCTTTAATATTCACAATGCTTACTTTAGTTGCCATTATATCCCCTAATTTTTTTAAAAGAATAATTAATAATTTACAATTTATAAATTGATCAAATAATATATAGGATCGTGTTAATTTAGAAAAAAAGCCAATTAAAATAAATTTTAATCATTCCTCAATTCTTATTAAAAATTCTATTTTATCAAGGAAAGAAATACATTTTCAAAAATTTCACAAGAAAATCAAAGAAAACGAATTATTTTTAAAATTGGACTTTTATTAATTATACATATAAAGTTCTCACATTAACATTATAAAATAATTAACAATCTTATAATTAAATATTATAATCTAACGTGCATACAATTAAAAACATTGAAAATAGAAATCCAATTGAAAAAGTGAACAAAATGGACGACCTAATGTTCAAAATTTGCTTATTTGGTGACGGAGGCGTTGGAAAGACCTCCCTAGTGAACCGTTACCTTACTGGCATATTTAAAGATGATTCCGCCATGACAATTGGGGTAAGTTTTCACGTGAAAAAATTACATTTTGACAGCATGAGAATTTCATTACAGATTTGGGATTTTGCGGGAGAAGATCGCTTTAGATTTCTTTTACCAAGTTATGTAACAGGTGCTTCTGGTGGAATATTCATGTATGACATCACGCGATATTCTAGCTTGAAAAATTTTGAAGATTGGATTAAAATATTTAAAAATGGATATAGTGGAAGCCAAAACCCTTTACCAGTAATAATGGTTGGAAGCAAATTAGATTTGCAGTATAAAAGAGCCGTTCCAATGGAAGAAGCAATAACTTTAGCTAAAAGACATGGAATGTATGGTTATATCGAATGTTCCTCTAAAGATGGCACCAATGTAAACGAGATTTTTCAAGAAATTGCTAAAATAATGATAAGAAGGGCTGGATTAATGTAAATAAATTATAATAATAAGCTTGATTCTTACCTAATTTTTCATGTGATATTTAAAAATTTGTAGATGAACGAGTTTTTAAAAAATATCCATCAAACTTTCAAAAATAAAGTCAGGTAATAATTGTTTATCAAAAAATTCTTCATTCTTTAAATTACTCAAGTCTTCACGAGAAGTTACTCCGGTTAATACTAAAGCCGTTTTGATACTTGCTCGATTTCCAGCTAAAATGTCCGTATTTAACCTATCTCCAAAAATAATTGCATTTTTTGGCTTTACATTGAAATTTTTTAAAATTATTTTAATACCAATGGGTTCGGGCTTACCAAATATTTGTTCTGGTTGTTTTCCAGTACATGTTGTTAAAGCATTTACCATCACGCCAGCACCAGGAAGTAATCCTCCAGGCACAGGTAACGTGCTATCCGTGTTAGTGGCAAAAAATCTTGCCTTTCCCTGTAGAATGCATTTTTGTGCGAATGCCAATTTATCATAATGAAAATTTCGATCCAGTCCTACAACAATAAAATCAATCAATTCGTGGTTAAAGTTCATTTCTGCTATAAAGTGGCCCATTGATTTTAATTCTTCAATGAGTCCAATTTCTCCTATTACATATATGTTAGCATTTCTCTTAATTTGAGAAATTATTTTAGCAGCAATGAAAGCGCTAGTATAAATTTCTGAAACATTAGCATCTATACTAAATTTTTTTAATTTTTCTACATACATCTCTCGAGTTTCAGTAGAATTATTAGAATTAAATGCAATTTTGATTCCTTGATTTTTTAGTTCTTTAAGTGCAAGATCTGCATTTGGGATTAATTCTTTCCCTCGATAAATCACGCCATCCAAGTCAAATATGGCAAGTTTTATATCTTTTAGAGCATCAATCATTAGAATCACATTTTAATATGGAATATCAAATATATTTTAAATTTTGAATTAATTTTTAAAGAAACCATATTTCTAAAGAATTTTAATAATTATATTGTTAGAATTATATCCAACCTATTGGTAGTCCTAGTATTAATATCATTAATTGAATTCCAATTGGAATGAAGACTGGATTTAAAATGTTGTCTGCAGTGTAAGAAGGAAAATAATCCGTCAAAAAGAAAATCACGGCACAAGCAATTGCATAAATAGGGCCAACAAAAATTAATCCAATAACATATGAAACAAGAATTCCTGTGATGAAACCTTCAATAGATTTGGTATCTTTATTTCTAAGAATGACTTTATGTTTTCCTAAAGTTTTTCCTACAATCGCAGCTGCTGCATCTGAAAGACAAGCTGTTAAAATTCCAGCAAAATAAGCTCTAATATCCAGCCAACCCGCCATGTATAGCATGTAGGAGAAGATGAAACCAGTTATGATGTAAATTTGTGGGCCTGCTGCGTTATATTCTTTCTTTCTCAGCATGGAATGCGTGAGGAAATTAAATACAGAATATTCTGGGCCCCATATTATTCGAATTAAATCTGAAATAATCGCAAAAATTAAAGAACCAATTAAAGCCATCATTGTTAAGTCTATTACAGCTTGGGGATCACCAAAATTATATGGGTAAAGAGAAACATCTCCCCATAAAAAATTGTAAGATGGCTCAATCTGATGAATTAATTGAATTACTCCATCATTAACGAGTTGAGTAACTGGAGGTATGAAAAAAAAGCCATAATATGCAATAAAAATTAAAATTCCTGCAAGATGAAAGCTCTTTCTAATTATTTCCTTTCTCACGGAAATGTCTTCCATGTAAGGATCTTCACATGTCATTTTATATATGTATCGCCTTAAAATAGAATTCTTCCCTCCATTCACGCAATAAGAGTCTTTATCAAGAGCTTCTTTTTTCAAGGTTTTTATCTTTTTTCTTATTAGGAAAAAGAACATTAAATTAATAATCAGAATAATCCCTATCCACCAAACAATAAATCCATTATAAGGATAAGGAAAGAAACTTATAACAGAATTGTAATATCCAAAAATAATGAATGCACATCCACATAAAGCTGTTGATATTGCCCCATATCGATTTTTTGCTTTTATTCCCTTAAAGGCAATGTAGAACATTAAAATTGCTAATATAAAGAAAAATAAGGAAAATGTAGTGCTGTAAACTCTGCTAATTAAAATCCAATAATCCATGATTAGAAAATTAAATGAGTATGTATTGATTTGTAAATAAATAATACATCAAATAATTAATTTTTGTTTTCAAATGTCTTTAAAGATCTTCAAATTGAGAGTATTGAAAATGGCTAATAATAATGAAATCAAAATTTTATGTTTAATCAAATGATAAAAATGATGATGAAAAATGATTTTATTGAATATCTTGTTAAAAAATAAATCTGATAACATACCTATTTACTGTCCAGGTTATCCAAATCAAGAATTCATAAATAATTATGTAAAAAAATACAACTTAAATAGTCATTTTAAGAATTTAACGCTCTTGAATAAGGATTATGGGCTAATTTATCAAATGGGTTTTGATGCAATTTCAATTCACGAATTCAGGTGCGAAAAAAAGTATATCTTCAAAGAAAATGCATTAAAAATAGATTCATGGGGGCGCTTATACAAGAATGACTGGTATGCTTGGGATGGAGTATTTAAAAATGAGAAAACATTACAATCTTGGAAGCTTTTAAAAATTCCCTCGACTAAAAAATTAAAAGAATTAAAAAAATTTTACCCTCAAATAAGAGGAAAATTATCAATTTTGCTTTCTATTCCCGGACTTTTTGAAAAGAGTTGGCAATCAATGGGCTTCATTTTCTTTTCTAAACTATTAAAAAAGAAAAAATTCGAATTCATCAATGAAGTAATTAATTTCTTTTATTCATATACTAAAAGATTAATTAAGACGCTCCAGAAAATAGGGATACAAATATTTATTTTTGCAGATGATTGCGGTTATAATCAGAGAGAATTTATACCAGTTTCTATATGGAGAAAATTATTCTTAGAAAAGTATATTAAGCTAGTAGAAATCATTCACGAAAAAAATGGAGTAGCAGTATTACACTCTGATGGTTACATAATAAATTTGATGGATTCGTTTATAGAAATTGGTTTTGATGCGATTCAATCTCTTGAACCAAATTCTGGAGTAAATATTTTTGAACTGTTTAGAAAATACAAGGACAAGATTTGTTTTATTGGAAATATTGACAGTACATATCTAATTTATTGGACTCCTATTGAAATAAAAGAATACGTGGAGAAACTGATTTCAAAAGCGAGGAGATGGGATTGCTTTTTAATTGTAAGCCCTACTCAACAGATAAACTCCACAGTGAATCCAGAAAATGTAAGAATGATGATTAAAACTGTTAAAGAATTTAACATCTTTCAATAAAAAGAAATGATAAAAGAAAATAATTTTATAAAAATTGACTCAAAGATGCTTGTTTTTGAAAAATTAAAGAATGTTTGTAAGAATTAAAGTCATTAAAATACAATATTATTAGATTAATTGTGCTATTTTTTCACACGTGCGCCGGCAATCCAATAATATCAAACCAAGTCGGACATCAGAGGTTGTCGATACTGTTAATACGGCATTAGGCCCTGCTTGTAAAACAAGAAGGTATCCATCGCTACCCTTAATAAAGAGTTGCTCAAAATTGCCTTTATTCATTTCAATTATTGCACGCTCGGACAAGGATAACAAAGCTGCCGTCATGGCTGCTATTCGCGTTTCATCTACGCCTTGCGGAAGTGCAGAGGCGATCGGCAATCCTTCAGCCGATACAATGGCAGCAGCTTTAACTTCCGGAATTGCTCCGAGCAATTTTTTCAGGAGGTCATCCAAGGTGTCTGTTGTGGGCCCAGAATCCATCCTTCCATTCTCCTTTATTTTATTTTATGGATTTATATAATGAAATAATAAATATATTATTAATAGGATATAAAATTTGTATTCTTTTATTTTTATATTTAAAGTAGTTTGGTCCTATTTATTTTTTTTTATTCGTTTGTGTATAATATATTCTTATGCTAAAAATTAATTAAATATTATAATATGTAGATAAAGAAAAGATCTTTAATATATAAATTGTTTCTAAACACTAAGTATTATTTAACCACGCACTCTAAATCCTTCATGTTAATACTTTAAAATGAGATCTCCTTGATTTTTTTATTTTAAGAATTTATCTTTTCAATCCATAATTATTAAATATGAAAATATTAGGATATTTCTTAATTAACTAAAACATATTTTTCAATAATATCGTTTAGAACAGATAAATTAACTGGCTTTTCTAAAAATTCAATAGCACCCATCTTAAGAGCTTTAATTTTAACAGTATAATCCGCACTAATAAAAACTATTTTACTATCGGGATTAATTTGTAAAAATTCCTTTATGATTTATAAAACAATTTTATAAGGAACTCGATGGTCCAAAAATATTATGTCTGGGTAATGCTGAAAATTTTTAAATATTTTTAACGCTTGTTCACCATCATAAGCTTTGTCAATTATGTCATGCCCTCTTGATTTTAAAAAGCGTTCAAAAAGAAAAATGATGTCTTGTTCATCATCAATTATAAAAATGTCTGCGATTTTGATCACTTCTACGTATATAATTATAATTTTCTAATATCTTTAATTTGCTTAGCAGCTTCTTTATCCTTTCCAATTATTAATTGTAAATCTTCCTGATTTAACATTTGTGAATTAATTCCCATTTTTATCATCTCTGAGGAGCTATTAATTACTTGCATTATATTTCCTAAATCATGAGGGAATTTGTCATTTAATTCCAACTTTTAGCAAGCAGAAATGGTATATTCAAGATGCACGATTCAAATAATTAGGAGAATTTTTGAGCTAAATAGCTGGAAGATAATAGAGGGTGATTATTAATGGATCCTCAGTATTATATAATCCACAATTATTTCCTGATAAAAAACTAAATAATGAAATAGGGATAAATACCTCCAATAAAAATGAAAGAATTTTCAAGATACATGGGAAAAAACTTGATATGGTACTACATGACAATTTCCATGTTCATTATTTAAAAATAGAGAATTGATGACAATTTAGACTAATTAATTTAGTTTGAGAATAATTTTTTTTTATCGACTTTTTTTAAAAATCTTATTGCTAAGATGCTTTCATAAACCTCTATCCATTATATCTTGAAATTAATATTAAAAAGTGTCAAAAAAAGAAAACTATTAATTTTTTACTTCATTTTTACCAATTAATAATTTTAAGTTCCTAATCTTATTATATAAAGATTCAAATATTTTAAATAATAATTATAACAAAATTAATTTCTCTGAAGGGTGGGTTATAATCTTTAAACTCTATCATTTATCGGCAAAATGTGAAATACCTCCATTTTTATTTGATCAACCAAAAGAAGTTAGTGCAAGGATAATATTATCAGAAGATTATGAAGGAATCATTACAAAAGAATATGGTTTTATTATAGCAATAGTTGATGTTCTCGATGTTGGTCCTGGAATCATAATTCCTGGAAATGCTAACACGTTTCACGAGGTTGAATTCACTATTCTATGCTTTAAACCAACAGTAGGAGAAACTGTTGAAGGAGAAGTTGTTGAAATAATTGATTTTGGTTGCTTCGTGCGCTTAGGACCATTGGATGGATTAGTGCACGTTTCACAAATATGTGATGATTACATTTCCTATGAAAAACCTAGTCAAAGATTCTTAGGAAAAGAAACTGGAAGAATTCTCGAAGTAAATGACATTGTAAGAGCAAAAGTTATTGCTGTTTCGCTTGGAACTGGTCGAAGTGGTAAGTTAGGTTTGACCATGAGGCAGAAATTTTTAGGTAAACCTGAGTGGATCGAAGAAGATGTGGAAGAATATTTTGCTGAAAGAGAGAAGAGTAATAACAAACCAGAATGATTAAAATATAAAATATTAAGAAACATTATTGAGGAGACCAAAAATGAAAGAAAAAGCTTGTAAAAACTGCCATTTAATAACAAGAAACGAATCTATGTGTCCAAAATGCAAGACTCACACTCTTAGTGATGATTATACTGGAGAAGTTATCGTTATTAAACCAGCTGAATCTAAGATTGCAGAATATTTGAAGATTCATTATCCTGGCAAGTATGCATTAAGAGTAAGATAAAATATCGTTTAGATTTTTTATTTGAATTAAAAAAACTGACATTATTTTTCAATTTAAAAATTATTCAATTTTATATTACGATTAAGTATGAACAAAATTCTAAGAATACCCGAAGATCGTAAGTATGAATTTTCTCAACCGTTAGGTAAATTAATTTCGGGTTCAAGAGAAGAAACCATTCCTAAAATCAAAAAAATTATAAATGATTTTATTAGAAAAAATTTTAATATTGAAATTTATCTCGTGGGAGATATCGTATCGCAGGATTTCTTAAAAGATGATTTCCTAAAAAGATTCGTGCATACCTGCGTTATTGATGAAAAAACTCAAAGAAGTAAGGAAAAATCCATTAATGATGAATTTTTTGATAGATTAATGGATCTTGAAAATCCTAAGGGCACGATAAATCCTAAAAGCTTCAACTTATTCAGAGAAATATTAAATTCCAACAAGAAATCCTTGATAAGGGTCATTTCAGGAGAAGAAGATTTACTCGTGCTTCCATTGATTTTAGAAATTCCCTTAAAAGAAAATGTAAAACAATTGGTATTTTACGGGCAACCTCCAATTACAGATTCTAAACATCAGATTCCAGAAGGTGTCGTAATGGTTGAAGTTGATAAAAAACTTCAAAAAGTAGTTAAAAAATTTATAGACTTGATGATAAATTCTTAATCATCGGATTCTATGATGTTAGATCTTAATTTGTTATATAAAATAGAAGTAAGGATGATTAAAATCATCCAAGAAATGATTACAAGCAAGAAGATTAAAAAATATGTTCCTACAAGTATATTTCTAAGCCATAAATAAAAGAAAAAGGTTAATAAAATGATCATTATCTCAATTGTTAGCAAAATTTTAACCGTTTTATAGTAATTTTTTTTAGATAACATTATTTTCACATATAAAATCCAAAATTTTATTTTTTATTGTTCTTTACTCAATCATAATTTATAATTTTCCGTGATATATTAAATAAAAGTAATACACATTTTATAAAAAGGTACAAGATGTCGTTCAAAATTGAGATTATTGAAGAGAAAAAAAATCCATTGATTGATCGTGTCGAAATCAAATTTTTAGTAGATCATTTCGGTAATGGCACGCCAAATCGCTTGGAATTGAAAAAGAAAATCGCTGCATTGAAAAATGCTAATGAAAAATTAACAATTATTCGCAAGATAGAAACAAGATTTGGAGCAACTCAAGACATCTGTAAGGCACACATTTATTCTAACGCTAAGGAATTACAATATTTTGAACCGTTTCACATTCAAGTGCGCAATTTACCAAAGGAAAAAAGAGGAGAAATCTACAAATTAAGGGCAAAAAAAGAACCTCACAAGCATTTATTTGAATATGATTAATTAAATTACATTACATGGATGTTGATTATAATGGTAAATGTCTCAAAATATTATAAAATAGAGGATGGAAAGTTAATTAGGGTCAATCGGACTTGCCCAAAATGCGGTCCAGGTTATTTCCTAGGAACTCACTATGATCGTTATGTTTGTGGAAGATGTCATTATACAGTTTTTAAAAGAAAGGGAACTGCTGGATCCAAAGCCATCGCTACTGGCAAGAGAGCACCAAGAAAACGTCTTAAAAAACAATGATTTTGGGTTTTAAATTTTAATTAATTGATTGATTATTAAGATTATTGCTCTTTTCTTGTAAGAATTTTTTTTAAATCTCCAAGATATAATTTTAATGATGTTAAATAATAAAAAATTATGCCTAGGCATCGAATCAACTGCTCATACATGGGGAGTTGGGATTGTTGATTTCGGTGGAAACGTTCTTGGGATGCATTCTAATATGTACATCCCAGAAAAAGGAGGACTCCACCCAGCAATGGTTAGAGAACAACATATCAATAACTTTATGAAAATAATTCAAAAGGCTTTATCACAAGCTGGGTGTTCGATAAAGAATATTGATCTTATTGCTTTTAGCAGGAGTCCAGGATTAGGCCCCATTTTAAGAATTGGTGCTTTAGTTAGCCGAATACTTGCTCAACTTTTAGAAATTCCAATTATAGGGGTGAATCACTGTATTGCACACGTAGAAATTGGAAGACTAATGTGTAACGTTGAAGATCCCCTTACTCTATATGTGTCTGGAGGAAATACCATTGTTAGTGCTTTTGAATCAGGACGATATCAAATTTTTGGCGAAACATTAGATATTCCAATTGGAAACATGATAGACATGATAGCAAGAGATTTTGGTTTGGCTCATCCTGGTGGACCGAAAATAGAGAAATTGGCTTTAAATTCAAAAAAATATATTCCACTTCCTTATGTAGTAAAAGGCATGGATCTCTCATTCTCAGGTCTTTATACAGCAACTAAGAAATTGATAGAATCAAAAAAGTATGGTAAAGAATATAATAAAGAGGATATTGCTTTTTCAGTTCAAGAAACTGCTTTTGCAATGTTAACTGAAGTCACGGAAAGAGCTTTAGCTCATACCGAGAAAAAAGAGGTTTTGCTTACCGGAGGTGTAGCAGCCAATAGACGCCTTCAGTCAATGATAAAGATCATAAGTGAAGAACATGATGCTAGGTTTGAAGTTGTTCCACTTATATATGCTGGTGATAATGGTGCCATGATTGCTTGGACCGGAATTTTACATTACATTAATGAAGGTGGTCAAGATATTCTTGAAACTTATATTAACCCAAAAGAAAGGATGGATCAAATTAAAATTTCTTGGAGAAATTAGGTGTTAATGATGTCTGAAACTTCCATTATTAAAGAGAAGATACTTCACAAGGGAGCAGAAGCCTATCTATACCTTGGTACTTGGTTTGGAAAAAAAGTAATCTTTAAACAAAGAATTCCAAAAAGATATAGGACCATAGAGTTGGATTACCAAATTAGGTCCAAAAGAACGATTAATGAAGCTAGGGCGTTGATTAAAGCAAAAAATTATGGTATCAATGTTCCTATTGTATATGAAATTGATCCTAATACAGCCACGATTGTCATGCAATATATTGAAGGAGAAAAATTGAAGGACTTAATGACAAAAATGAACGAGGAAAAGAAAATTGAAATCTTTAGAACCTTGGGAAAATACATAGCAATACTTCACGATAATGGGCATATTCATGGAGATATCACGACTAGTAACATAATCGTTACGAGAAATCAAAATATAGTCCTTATCGATTTTGGGCTTCATGAAAATTCAGAAACTATAGAAGATAAAAGTGTCGATCTACATTTATTTAAGAGAGTTTTAATATCATCTCATGGTGAAGATTATAAAATCTGTTATGAAGCATTTTTAGAAGGTTATATCTCACAATATGATGATGATAAGAAGAATTTATGCGAAGAAATTATTGAAAATATTAATATCGTCGAAAGTAGGGGTAGATACGTTAAACAAGAAGATAGGAAGTAAATTAAAATTCTTTCATTAAAATAAAAATAATAATTAGAAAAGTGTTTAAAAAGTTAATTAAATTGACAAAAGATTTTATATCCTTTTTAGAAAACTTTATTTACACGAATATCGGAAACATAATTTTATATACAACTTAATCTTATTAATAAATATCATTAAGATGCGAAAGTAATAACGAGATGAATATTTATCTTTTATAAATTTTTTTAATCATTAAATCACATTCCATATTTAAGAATATTTTTAAAAAGGAGTAATAAAATTGACAGAATTAGAGAAAAAAAAAAGGAATATGGTAAACATTACCATTAACATACCAAATATTTATGATGAAAATATTAAAAAGCTCATTGAAATGAAAGTTGTTGCTAACCGTTCAGCTGCAATTAGAAGGGCGTTGTACGAATTTTTTTTAAAAGAAGCTGAAAATCTAGAATTATTGGGCAGCGACATTAATATTTTAGAGAATCTTGATTAAATGTTTTATATTAATGACAGTAATTATTATCCAATATCATAGTAATGATTTCAAGCTTGAGATATTAACACGATTTAATTTAAAAGTACTTTATCTCAATTATCGATTTTACAATAAGAAGGAATTTTGATTTAAAAAGGTGAAATTTAATATAAAATGCCATTAGCGTCGTTTTCTTACTTTTCTTGCTTCTCTTTCAGCTTCTCTTAATATAATTATATCATTTAGCCTAACTGGACCTTTAACATTACGCGTCAAAATACGATTTTTATCAGGTCCTTCAAGGATTCTTACTTTAACTTGCGTGATTTCCCCAGTTAAACCTAATCTTGATACAATTTGAATAACTTCAGCTGGAAGAGACATGTCCTGCATTTGACTTCCTGCAGATTTATCCAATTTAACCAATTATTTCACCGGATTATTTTTTTAATTCTTCTAATTTTTTAATAATATCATCTAAAATATTTTCATTTCCTGTTCCAACTTTTTCAACCGCTATTGCTGATGCTGCCACGTTTATGCCAACAGCATTTCCAAGTTCTTTTTTCTTCGATACATACCCATATGGAATGTTCTTTTCTTCGCATAACAATGGCACGTGGAAAAGTAATTCAGGTGGATTCACATCCTCTGCCATGATTACTAATTTTGCCAAATTTCTCTCAATAGATTTTGTCACTTCGTTCATTCCTTTTCTAATTTTTGAATCTCTTGTTTCTGCGATTGTAGAAATTACATTTTTAATTTCTTTTTTAAGTTCTTCAGGAACATTAAATTTTATATAGCTCATTAATTTTCTCCTTCAAATATATATTTTTTAATATATTATCATAATTCATCGATTATTAGTAAGATATAAAGTAAGGTATAAAAAATAAAATTTTTGATTTGAAAAGTTATTCTAATTAAACTTTTTTATTTCCTATTCTAAAATTTTCTAATTTTAAATTTTATAACAACTTTTCATTAAAAAAATAAAATAGTTAAGATTTTTAACAGGATTCAAATCGTTAAAAAATGTAAACATTACTACATCTTCTTTTATAGCCCAATACTTAATAAAAGCAATCTCTAATAAATATGGATTTTAAAAAACTTTTTATTAAATATAAAAGTATTGTTTGCTTTTACAAGTATCAAATGTATAAACCAAAGATTTTTTTAGAATGAAATATTCTTTAAATGCAATGATTATCCCAATAAGATGTTTTTCTTGTGGCAAATTAATTGCTCATGTTTACAAGCCATATTTAGAGCTTTTAGAAAAGGGTGAAAGCTCGGAAGAAGCGTTTAAGAAATTAGGAATCGAAAGATTTTGTTGCAAGAGAATGATTGTTAGTCATGTTGATTTAATTGATGATTTACTAAAATTTCCAAGATTACAATAATTTTAGAATTCATTCATTAGATTTACTAATTTTTTTACAAGAAATAACAGTTTTCAAATTTAGTACCAAAAAATTTAAACTTTCTTCTTCTGGTTCAATATTAGCTTTAATTAAATTTCCATTACTGAATATTGCTAAAAAAAGAATATTTCGATCTTTTTGGTGAAGAAACGATTATTCTCTCTAAAATTTCAAAATGAGAAAGATCAAAACAAAATATTTAATAAATTATTGCTTTCCGTAATAAATAGTCCATCTTGTCTTGCGTGGATTCTTTTTATAAACGAGCATGGCTTTTCGGCATCTTTTAGTACAAAAGTTTAAGATTGTTCCATCACGCTTGACATACATGTGCCCTTTACCTATAGGAATCTCATAACCGCAAAAAGAACATTTTTTAACTTTGACCATTAGAAAAACCTCCTTTATTCACCTGAATCCTCATTCTCTTTTTCTTTTCGCTTAAATAACTCGGTTTCGCCGTATTTCACGACCTTTAAGTTTATTAGGACGATGTCAGAAGAAATTTCATTACCTCTAACCGTTTTTCTCCTTTTCTCACCCTTTCTTCTCGGTTTATAACCCACGCTTCTTTTTGAAATCAGGATCTTCTTCTTAACGGGACCATGAACATCTTTACGCATTGGAAAGCCACTAGAATCGGATCCTCCCGTAATTTGAAACTTATAATTGGGGAATCCTATTAGACCTCCATCAATTATGTCTCCGATCTTCAATCCCTCGAATCTAAACCTTTTTTCATCTAGTTCAATCAATTTCGATAAGCCTTTCCCAGGACCGGAGTTTCCACCAGAAATATTCAGCTTATATACCTTTTTCTCTGAACTCATCTTTATCAAGCTAACAAAAGGAAAATTATTTTAAAGAATGTCTTAAAATATAAAAATTTTATTGATTTTGTGCTTTATTTTAATGTTTTACGCATTTACTAAACAATAAAATTTATTTAACCATTTATTGTATTATAAAATTAAAACACGAAAAAGTATATCCATGCAAATATTTGAAGTAATTGAACTAAAGGAATTTCCATTCTTTAAAACGATTGAAATCACGAATGGAGAAATTGTAGGAGGTATAATCAATGATGAGAACAATCATAAAGTTTTTTTGTTAGTCGATCATGATGAAAAAAGAATATACGTGTTTAATGGAAGAAAGAGTCCATTAAAATTGCAAATTTATGGCGGAATTTTAGCACATATGCTCCGAAAACAGTTGAAATTGTTTTATCGCGTTTATTCTTTAAATAAATTCGAAAAAAATGATGAAATCTTTCAAGAAATTTTAGAAAGACCTTTAGGTGCTGGACGAGCTAAAATAATCGATGAGAATGATTTTTCACAACAACTTCATGATTCTGCCTCTTCTTCAAATATAACTATTTTTTCACCCCGATTTAAAAGTGCCATTGAAATTATTAAAGAATATCCGATTCCTGAAGGATATAAAAGGATTTTCTTGATAATAGGTGGCACAATTTATTCAGAAGAGGAAGAAGTTGAATCTCTTTTGAGTGAAGAACGCATATCATTTAAAGAAACAAAAATGGGGCGCCTAAATGATGGATTCACATTCTTTAAAGACATGAATTATGCTATAAGATTAATTGTTCACAATAAAACGATTCAAGGAATTGAATTATTCATACGTGAAGATGAAGAAATAAAACCCTTGGAAATAGAAACTCCTATAATTTACGAAGAAAGATTTTCTAAAGAAGGAAATATTGATGATTTAATCAAAGCATTTCAAATCCCAGATACTTTGCCTGAAGAAATGCTTGAAAATGATGAAAATATTGATGAAAACACGATCTAAAATAAAATAACATGATACTTTTAATAAACCCAAAAACAACTAAACCTACCGAAAGTCCTATCAAATATTTTAGAGAACCTAATTTAGGCTTATTATATCTTGCCTCAATTTTAGATGACAACAATTTTCAAATTGAAATTTTAGATTTAGAACAATATTTTCACTTAAATACACACGAGCTAAAAAAGTTGATTCAAGATAAAACTGGGGATTTTGAAATCTTTGGAATAACAGCTCTAACTAATAATTTCTATAAAACACTAGAAATATCTAGATTGATAAAAAAAGAAAAACCAAACAGTTATATCATATTTGGGGGACCACACGTCTCATTTTTATTTAAAGATATTTTACGGTCTGAAAATTCTATTGATTTTATATGCGTGGGTGAAAGTGAACGGTCATTCTTAAAATTGGTTTCGTTACTGGAATATAAAATTGAAAATAAAATAAATACGAATAGAATCATTGAAAAATTACATTCAATTAAAGGGATAGCATGGAAAATCAGAGATAATGAAATAATATTTACTGAAAATGATGAGCCTATAAATTTAAATGAAATCCTCTTACCAGCAAGATATAAATTATCTCAAGAAAATTATTTGTACAAAGTGGCGAATATCATCGTTAATAGAGGATGCTATAATAAATGTTCTTTTTGTTCAAGGCAAAAATTATTCATTAAGCCAAGATTGAGAAGTATTCAATCAATTAAAAATGAAATTGATGATATCATTCAGCTTCAACATTATGAATACATTAATTTCTATGATAATATTAACATGGACAGGGATTTTTTCAATTCATTTTGCAAGATGTTAATAAAATATAAAAACAATTTACCTTGGGGATGTGAACTTAGGGCAGATCTGATTTCAGAAGATGATGCAAGATTACTTAAAGAAGCTGGTTGTAAACTCGTGGCTACGGGCATAGAATCTGCAAATGTTAATATCTTGCGCAAGAATTTCAAATATCAAGATCCCAATCTTGTTGCTGAAGGGATTAAAAATCTCAAAAGAAATGGGCTTGCCATCCAAGCTTATTTTGTTTTAGGATTGCCTGGTGAGACCGAGCAAACATTCTATGAGACTTTAAGATATATCGAGAAACTTCCATTGACAAAACAAGATAAAATTAATTATTTCGCCGCAACACCATATCCAGGTTCTAGGTTATGGGAAGAAAAAGAAAAATTTGAAATTAATATTATTGAAAAAGATTTCTCGAAATACGATTGTGAACACGTGATTTTTGAAACAAAACATTTATCATTTGAAAGATTAAAAGAACTTTTTCGAGTTGCAAAAAATATCGAAAAAGATTTTAAATACGATTAAATGAACTAAACCTTCTCAAAAAAATCAATAATTTTTCAATAAGATTATTAATACAATAATAACTCTAATTTAATGGGAAAGAATTTTATATTTATTTATAAAAATTTTAAAAATAAATTGTAGAATAATAGTTGCCGTGTTTGATATGGCAAAACCAGAATTTTATGTTGGGGAAGCTCTAATTGGGGCTGCCCCAGATCTTGCACATGTAGACCTGATCATGGGTTCAAAAGAAGGTCCTGTAGGAATATCTTTTGCCAATGCCATCAGTACGCCTAGCATGGGTCATGGAGGATTATTAGCTTGCATAAGACCAAATTTAGTTCCAAAACCTTATACTCTAATCATTCCAAAAGTCACTGTTTCTAAGATGGAAGATGCCAACAAAATATTCGGTCCAGCACAAGCAGCTGTTGCCAAGGCTGTTGCTGATGCTGTAGAAGAAAGAATTATTCCAATTGATAAAATTGATGATTGGCTCATAATTGTCAGCGTGTTCATACATCCAGAGGCTAATGATTATAGAAAGATATATCAGTATAATTATGGAGCAACTAAATTAGCCTTACAAAGGGCATTGAAGAGATACCCACCAATCGAGAAAATCTTTTATGATAAGGACCGTGCCAAGCATCCTGTTGCTGGGATGAGAGTCCCCAGATTGTGGAGACCACCATACATTCAAATTGCTCTCGATCATCCTCAAATTGAACATCATCTTAAAGTAGTCAAGCAATTACCCAAAAGTGATAGGATCATCTTAGAAGTTGGGACTCCATTTCTCAAAAAGTATGGCGTAGAAGCAATTAGAAGAATAAGAGAACTAGCTCCTGAAAAATTCATTGTAGCGGATCTAAAAACTCTTGATGTAGGAAAGTTAGAAGTGGATTTTGCATTTGAAGCTACGGCTGATGCAGTGGTTGCCAGTGGCTTGGCTTCTCCTGCCTCATTAGATAAATTTCTTTTAGAAGCAAATAGATTAGGAATTTATGGTTTTGTAGATACGATGGAAGTCCCTGATCCAGTTGAAAAATTAAAGAAATTGAAGCGTATTCCAGATGTAGTCATATTGCATAGAGCAATTGATGTTGAAAATGTTGAAGAAGGAACGGATGATGCTCAAAGACAGAGATGGCATTATGTTCCAAAAATAAAAGAATTATATGCTGATCAAAAGCTAGCTTCTGGAAGAGAAAGAGTATTAGTTGCTGTAGCTGGAGGTATTGAACCTGAAACTGCAAAATATGCTCTTGATATGGGGGCAGACATATTAATTGTAGGCAGGTATATAACCTCTTCTAAAGATGTGAAAAATGCTACAAGGCGATTCCTTAACATCTTGCCAGGATATTCTGACATTGATCTAAAAAGGATCCATTCTGAAGATGATGATAACGGCGTTAAAAAACCACATTGGGATTGATAATACAAGATCTATAATTTTTTTTATTAAAACATTTAATTTTTTTAAATCAATGAAATTAATTCTTCTTTCCAAGGAAGTTCAATTCTATTAAAATCTTGAATTAAGTAGGCATGTTAGTCTTCTTAATATAGATGGATTCAAAAAAATAAATTAAAAATAAAAAGCAATTTATTTTATTGGTCGTGAATTAGCCTGAAATATGGGGCCTATAAATTGAGAATAAAGACGAGAATATTGCTCTTGATTTGAGATCACGCTTATCATCTCTGCTTCATTGTCTGTAAATGGCCCTAATATGACTTCTTCAGCATCTCTAGTTATGGCGAAGAATTCAACATCAGTAGAGAGTTGCCTGAATTGGATGTTTCCTAATGCCATCATTTTCTTAATTATTTCACCATACTGTCCCATTTCCCATTTACTCGTGAGCATGAATCTAGCCGATCTCTTCTGAAAAGCATACTCACTTACGTATTGTAAAACTTCGGGAATAACTACTGGTGTGACTATAATAATTGATGATTTAACCCTATAAATAGCATCTTTAATAGCTGCAATAAGGGCATCTCTTCCAACAATTTGCCAAGTTGTAATGTGAGGCATTTCTGGTATTGAGCTCGCTGCGTTAGCAATATCTTTTAGCCTTGACCCATCTTTTTCTGCAAGTTCAGTTGCATCATCAATAGAGCTCATGAATTGAAGAGTGAATTCTGCTATTGCATCCTTTATGTCTTGGATGGTTTGTCTAGTCGTGTTTGAAAGACTATTTTGAAGAGTTTTTGCATTTTCTTCATACTTTAATTTATGGTCCGTCAAGAGTTCTCCTAAGGTCCTATCAAGTTCAGCAGATTCATCGGCCCATTTATTTATCTCAATTGTTGTCTTATCGGTTACATTTCTCTTGCTATCAATGAATTTATCATCAACATCTTTTAACCATTCATCTCTGAACCTCTTGACTTCGGATTGAAAGTCATTATAGTGCTTTAGGGCATCCTCCTTGTACTTATTAATTGTATCTTCATATTGACGGTGATGTCGTTTTAAAGTACTTTCTAAAGAATCTTTTAGTTTTATTGTCGTTTCGGAACAATCTTTCACGCTACTTTGTAAAGTGTTGTCTATCTCGCTCGAAATATCCATGGCTAGCGTTTCTAACTGCACGTTTATGGTTTCTTGAGCCTTATGGTCTAAATCAGTAGTCTCTGTAGATAAATTCTCATTTTCACGCGTCATTATATCAGCTATTTCTGATTTGATTTGATTGGTTGTTTCTCTAGTTTTTTGTATGTATTCTTCAGTAATATTAGTAAAATCATCCTTCATTGGTTTTGTATATTTTAAAATATTTTGTATTGTAGTTTCATGCCTAGCTTTATACTTTTTCTTTTTTCCAATCCAAAAGAAACCCTTTTTTGCCATGTCTGCTGAAAAATCTGTAAATCTATTAGCATGCTCCAACAAATTATCAATTAAAGTTAGCGTCGTGGTCTTGAATTCATTAACTTGGTCCAAGAATATTCGATATCTTTCATCTACGGTAGCTTTTAGATTTGTTTGCAATGTTTCAGTAGAATTTTTCACGTGTGTTAAATGTTCTTTTAGCAAGGCAGAAATTCTTCCTTTTAAATCAGACACGATTTTGTCCATTCTTTCTAAATATTTTTCTAAGATCTGCTCCATTCTTGGTTTTAATTCACTTGCGATCATCTCATGTCTTTCCACATGATCATCTAAATCTTTCTTTAACTCTTTTTCTAGAAGTTGGATTCTGTTTGAGAAATCCTCAAGTAATTCCTTGATTATGCTTGTTAGTTCATCTTTCTTGTTCTCAATGCGCATGTTGTTATCGTTTGTATATGTATCACAAGTAGCTTTAAAATTATCATTTAAACTGTCAAAAAGAGAATGTATATTTTCTTCTAAAGATTTAGAAGTATCTGTAAAACGATTTCTCGCTTGAGTGATCCTTTCAGTTTTATAATTGTTTTTACTATCAGTATCTTCGAAAAAACTTTTTAATTGATTTTCTACTGCAGTAGAGACTTCATTAATACTTTTTTCTTGAATGGATTCTAATTTTTCAAATCTCTGTGCTTGATCGGCAAATACATTATCCTTAATTTTAGCAATCTCATCTCTAAACTTCTCAAATTTATGTGTGTAAAGTTCAAAAAATGGTTCTAGAGGGACATATCTATTTACGATTCCAGGGATCTCTTTCAAGAAATTATGTTCTACCAACCAATCTGTAATTTCTTTAACTTTTTCATAAGTTAAGTTCTCATGTTCCTCACTTAAACGGATGTAAACCTCTGACATAGTGGCTCTTGGAACGCCTAAATATCCCAAATAGACCAATATGTGTTCTTCTGAAAATCCATATCTAGTAAATATTTCTTTAGTAAATTCTTTTAGACTCATGAGTTTTTTTCATCTTTCAGATTAAGTTAATTGTAAAATTAATTTGAATTCAAACAAAATATAAATCAATCTTTTTCAATATTTTTCTTATATTAATACTTATAATTAAATTTATACAGTCGCATATATATTTTTAATTGGAAAAAAATTAGTCGAATTTTTGAAAATTTTTAGTAAAGAAAGTATTATCATGAATTTGTGTATTTAATAGATTATAAAATCATTTTCATGAAAGAAATTTAAAATTGGAACTATTCATTTTATGGTATTTTACTTTTAGAATTAATTTTTAAAATGGAGTTTTAAATATTAACCATTTAACTTAGAGATTTTTTAAAATTATTACACGCAAGTGAATAATGCTTTAATTGGGAAAGTTTATCCCTCAATCCTTTTTATACATGAACTTAATTATCTTCATAAAATCAACAATTTAGTGAAAAAGAAATGAAAAATTCTAATAAAATATTCTTTGGTATTTTGACTTTAATGTTAATGTTAACTGTCGTTAACGTGGCAAGTGCTTCTGCTGTAAGTTCTGAGTCATACAATATTGATAACGAAAATACATATAAAGGACATATGAAAGCCAATACTCAATATACATTCAGATTTCGACATAGAACTCAAATCAGAATTAATTCTTCAGCAAATCTAACAGTAAATATTTACTGTGATGCGTTAAAGATTGGAGAAAAGGATTTTGCTTTAGAAATCAATTGTACTAAACCATTAGAGTTAAACATGACATGCAAGGAAGAAGAAGCCGAACTTGGACTTTTGAAAGGTCATACTTACCAATATAGAAATAGAAATCGTTATCGATATGAAGAAGGATTCTGTATTTCATTAAAAGTCAATTGTACAGAAAATTTACATGCAAAATTAATGATACAAGCAACGGAACAAAATAAAAAGGGGAAATGGGCATATTATAACGAAACAACAAGTGAATGGGTTACAGTAAACACAATTCTTAAGGATGGATACTTGGTTGCCGAAACAGATCATTTTTCAGTTTGGACAATTTTAATTCCAGATAATTCACTTTTAATCATTACTGGGACAATTATTGGTGTTGTACTAACTGCTGGAGTAATTATTGGTGTAATATTTTACATCAGAAGAAGAAGATAATTAAAAATATAATTTTTTATTTTTTTGTTAATTTAATAATTCAATCTAAAGGGGTTTTTCTTGATTAATGTAAATAGAATGAAATTCAAGATTTTTTTAAAATACGTTTTCTTTTTTTTACTAATTTTTAATATTTCACTATTAATGCTAGAACCTGTTAACGCAAGACAAGAAAATATCCCAGGATTTTCGATTACCGATACAGTTAATCCTAATGAAACTGTAGTTTATCGATTTTCGAATAATATTATATTGAAAATTTCTACTAACGTGAAAATAGAATTGAAGGTAAAATATGATAAA